>OLHE01000937.1_pt1 | contig 20842 bp, 14 predicted proteins | sample 1605821 | NCBI WGS metagenome assembly OLHE01 (sample SAMN03283250) | human gut metagenome | biome: human-associated habitat; material: feces | host: Homo sapiens | place: USA | collected 2013
GCCGCCGTCTCTCTGAAAATCCGATGTGCCTACTGTTTCTTGTCACAGCTTTTCGTATTCATTGGTTTGATTATAGCACGATTTTGGGGATTTGTCAACACGTCTGAGCCTTAAAACATTGATTTTACCTGAAAAATACGCTGTTTTTTCAAAAAACCTATTGATTTTCTGAAATAAACGTGGTATAATAATACAAGATAGATTAGACTAAAGACTGGGGTTTCGCTCCAGTCTTTAAGTTTTAATCGGGGTCAGGCGGTTTTTGCCTGTCCTGCTGCATATTCTGAAAGGAGCTGGCTTAATGGCACTTGCAAAGGGGTTCAGCACTATCGAGGCTGCGGCTGAGGCCGCGGTAAGACCGATAGTCGAGGGCCACGGTTTCTCGCTGTGGGACGTCTGGTTCGCGAAGGAGGGCGCAAAATGGTATCTGCGTATCTTCATCGACAAGCCGCACGGCGTTTCCATCGACGACTGCGAATCCATCGACGGTGAGATAAACTCCATCATCGACGAGCAGTATTTCATCGACAAGATCGACTATCTGGAGATAGGTTCCGCGGGGCTTGAGCGTTCCGTGAGAAGACTTGCCCAGCTTGAGCAGTCGATAGGAAAAAAGGTGAGGGTCAAGACCTACAAGCTGTGCGATGGCGCGCCTTCCAAGGACTTCAGGTGCGTTCTTTCGGGATACGACGGAGAAAAGATCACGCTGACCGGCGATTTCGGGGAGATCTCGCTTCCCGCCGCCGATATCTCGGCAATGAACTACGACGATTTTGACGATCACGAACTGATAGAAGACGGCGAGTGACCGCGGCTTAATTTTTTAATGGAGGAATTAACGGAAAATGGCTAAGAAGAAAGTACAGCAGCCCCAGAACGACATCACTGAATTTTTTGACGCGCTTGCCGATTACGCTGCCTATGCCGGCATACCCTCCGGCGGAGAGCTGCAGAAGCTCGTCCTGCTCGTTGCTCGGATAGTACTCCGTGTAGGGGTCGGTGTAGTACAGCAGCGCCTGGATGGTATTGTCCATAATCTCGTCGACGGCTATAGTGTCGACATAGGAGGTTTCCAGCTCCTTGGCTATGCTGTTGAGGGTCTGAAGCTTGCGGGCCAGTCGGTCCTTATTGCCGGCGCTGTCGGCGAAAACCTGACCAAGCATCCCCGCCGCGAGCACCAGCGCCGCGAATATCGTAAATTTCTTCATTTTTGCTGTCGTATCGTTCCAAACTGCAAATATAGCACTTTTCCCCCACCCCCGCAAATCACCACAAAATCGGCCTACGTTCGCACGCAGGCCGATGAAGAACATTTGGTTTTTGCTAAAACAACCTTTGGGGAGTCTGTCCGGTATGTCCGGTTGAGCCGGAGGCGGACTCGCTCCGAATATATCAGCTTACTGTTTCTTCGTGATTCTGATTGCCGCGCCGCCGCCGGGAGCGAGGTGCGGGCGCAACACGGTCGAGGCGTCGACTTCGACGGTGCTGATGCGGTATGCCTGGGGATTCTCCTTCCAGTCGGCATCCGGAGCATCGGCATATACCGTGGCCACATAGGTTTCGCCGGCGGGCAGGAAGCCCAGGTCGACTGTCGCCGTACGGGCGTTCTCGTCCGTGATTGCGCCTACATACCAGTCGTCGGAGTTCTTGTCGCGGCGGGCGACGGTGATATAGCGTCCCGGTTCGGCTTCGAGATAGCGGGAGTCGGACCAATCTACGGGCACGTCCTCGATGAAGCGGAAGGCATCCGGGAAGCGCTCGTAGTTCTCGGGCAGGTCGCAGGCCATCTGCATCGGCGAGGGCATGGTCAGGTAGAGGGCCAGCTGGCGCGCCAGCGTGGTGCCCGCCTGGGAGTCCTTGCCTTCGCCGTAGTAGCTCAGGCGCGTCTCGAACAGGCCCGGGGTATAGTCCATCGGGCCGCCCTTGAGGCGCGTGAAGGGCAGGATGCAGGTATGCGACGGCGGGTTGCCGCCCATCGACTCGAACTCGCCGCCGCGTGCCGATTCCTGGGCCAGCCAGTTGGGATAGGTGCGGGCCAGACCGGTGGGACGCGGAGCCTCGTGGCTGTCGACCATGATCTGATAGTCGGCGGCCCGCCTGGCCACGTCGAGCACATGGTCCACCATCCACTGCGAGGTATGATGCTCCGAACGGGGGATGATTGCGCCTACGTAGCCGGTCTTGACGGCGTCGTAGTTGTTGTCCTTCATGAACCTGAAGGCGCGGTCAAGCTGAAGGGAGTAGTCGGCGGCGTTGGCGGCGGTCTCGTGATGCATGATGAGCTTCACGCCTTTGGAGCGGGCGTAGTCGCGCAGCGAGTCGACGTCGAAGTCGGGATAGGCCTTGTCGAAGAGGAACTGGCGGTTCTTGCGGTAAGCGGCCCAGTCCTCCCAGCCTTCGTTCCAGCCCTCGACGAGCACGCCGTCGATACCGTGGGCCGCGGCGAAGTCTATGTAGCGCATCACGTTGGCCGTGTTGGCCGGATGGTGGCCGTTGGATTCGAGCGCCGAGTAGTCGGTGATGCCGGGCTTGGCCAGGAAGTCGTTCGAGTAGGCCCAGGTCTTGATTTTGCCGGTGAACATCTCCCACCATACGCCGACGAACTTCATCGGCTTGATCCAGGAGGTGTCCTCGATCTTGCAGGGCTCGTTGAGATTGTAGACCAGCTGCGAGGCCAGGATATCGCGGGCGTCGTCGCTGATGATGAGCGTGCGCCAGGGGGTGTCGAAGGGCAGGTGCAGATAGGCGCTGACGCCGAGACGGTCGGGCACCAGGTGCGCCTTCATCGCGTAAGCGGCGGTGTCGACGTCCAGCAGCATCGCCGGATAGCCTACAAGGGCGGCTTCATGGACGTTGACGTAGACCGAGTCGGCCGTCTTGAGCAGCAGCGGCGTCTGGACCGTCGTGCCTCCGGTGCGCTGGGCCTCGCTGTGGCGGCGGTAGTTGCCTAAGGCCGAGGGAAGCTCCGTGAAGGTGGTCTCGGACCAGAGGTACTCGTCGGTATCGTAGTCGCCGGGGATGCAGAAGATGCGGTGGTTGTCCGTGTAGTTGTACTCGGTGAGCTCGTCGCGGAGGGTCAGGTAGTTGGGACCCTGCTGGGCAGGCAGCTCGTAGCGGAAGCCGATGCCGTCGTCGAACACGCGGAAGCGCAGCGTCATGGCCCGCGCCGGGTCGGTGGCCTTCAGGTGCAGGGCCAGCTCGCGGAAGTGGTCGCGCACGGTCGAGTACTCGCCCCATACGGGCTGCCAGCTGCGGTCGACGGTAGCGGTGTCGACGCCGGCGATGGTGAAGCCCGAGGTGAAGGAAGTCTCGTCGGCGCGCAGACCCAGGCGGCTGGGCGCGACGAGCGCACGGCCCTTGTAGTCTACGGAATAGCACGGCGCGCCATCGGCGTCCACGTCGGCCGTGAGGCGGATGGCTCCGTCGGGGGAAGTGATGACCGCGGCCGTCGCGGCAAGGGCGCCCGCGGTCATCATCATTGTTGCCAGAATTTTCTTCATTACTGTAAAGAAGGAAATTTATAGCTTAGGGTTCAGTTCATGTAAATCGCGTAGCCGTAGGCTCCGAGCTCGAGGGTGACGGGCACGGTCACTGTGGCGCCGGAGAGCAGGTCGGTCATCGAGGCTCCGGTGAGCATGATGGGCGTGCGGATGCTCTTGGTGTCGGCGGTAGGATTGACGGCCACCATCAGCGTGTGGCCGGGAATCGAGCGCGTGAAGCATACTACGGACGAAGTCGAGAGGTCGGCGAGCTGGCCGCGGCGCACCTCGGCGGAACTGCGGAAGGCGGCGTTGATGGCGGCGAACTTGTCGCTCAGGGCCTGCGAGAAGGTCAGCGGGTTGTAGTTGAAGAAGCTGAGCTTGCCGGAGAGGCCCTCGACGTCCATCGACGAGTAGATCATCGGGGTGCCGTTGAGCATCGAGGCCAGCACATAGGCGGCGGGGATGCCTTCGGGAGCGCCGAACATGGTGGCCACGTTGTTCTCGGCGGCGGTGTCGTGGTTGAACACGTAGCGCAGAATCGAGTCGCCTTCAGGCACGACGGACAGTGCGCTCTGGGCCTCGCTGACGGCCTTCGAGGGCTTGTCGCCGTGGAAGACTTCGGAGATGGTCGAGCCGCTTTTCCAGTCGTAGATCATATCGAAACCGGCCTCGTAGTATTCGGCGTGCGAAGTCTCGGCGAGCATGATGAGCTCGGGATTGAGGGCGCGCATGGCGGTGATGGCCTCGCTCCAGTAATCGATAGGCACGCCTTCGGCGTAGTCGCAGCGGTAGCCGTCGATGCCCAGTTCCTTGATCCAGAAAATCATGGCGTCCGTCATGGCAGCGCGTAGATTCTGGTTCGAGAAGTCCAGCTGGGCCACGTCCGTCCAGCCGTTGGCGTTGACGATATTGCCGTTGGCGTCATGTTCGTACCAGTCAGGGTGCTGGGCAATCCAGGCGCAGTCCCAGGCTGTGTGGTTGGCGATCCAGTCGAAAATCACCTTCATGCCCTTGGCGTGGGCGGCGTCGACAAGGGCCTTGGCGTCGGCCATGGTACCGTAGCGCGGATTGAGGGCCGTGAAGTTGCGCACGCAGTAGGGAGAGCCGAAGGCGTTGAGCTCGCCGGTCTCATAGACGGGCATGATCCAGAGGATGTCGGTGTTCATGCCGGCGATGCGGCCGAGCTGGGCGGCGATGCCGTCCAGGCACTCGTTGTCGCCGAAGAAACGGGGATTGGCCTGGTAGATTACGTTGGTGCTCACCTCCGGGCCTACCGTAGGCGGCGCGGGGTTCTCGGGCATGTCGATTTCGTAGGAAGTGCAGCCGGTGGCGGCAAATGCTGCCACCGCTGCGAGTATAGCTTTGATTGCTTTCATTCAGGTCTTATTTGAGTTCGGCGCTTGTCGGGCCGGCGGAAATAATATAGTTCTTGTCCAGGGTAATGCTCATGGCATCGTACTGGGTACCGTCGTTGTTGTTGAAGATGAGGTTCTCGGTCTCGCCGTGACCCTCGACGGTGATTACCTTGTAGGTAACGCCGTCGACAGTCTCGGTTGCATCGGGGCTGACGCCGGGCCAGCCCCCGAACACTTCCTTGTCGCCCCAGGCGTAGACGTAGAAGTTAGCCCAGCCGGTATTGTCCTCGATGTAGATCTTGAACTCGCTGACAGGCTCCTCGATGGCTGCGGCGCCGTCGGGGTTGGCGACGATATACCAGTCCTTGTCCAGGGTGATGGCCAGAGCGTCGTACTGGGTACCGTTGTTGTCGTGGAAGATAAGGTTCTCGGTCTCGCCGGCGCCGGATACGTTGAATACCAGGAAGCTCATGCCGCCGATTTCAACGGTTTCGGACGAAGTGGCGCCGGGCCAGCCGCCGAAGAGTTCCTTATCGCCCCAGGCGTAGACATAGAAGTCGCTCCAGCCGGTGAGGTTCTGGACATAAATCTTGTAGTCCTGAGGTTCGGGGTCGGGATCCGGGTCGGGTTCGGGAGTCGTGCCGGGGTCGTAGGTCTCGGGGTCGATTTCAGTGGCGCCGGAGGCGGTGAGCTCTACGTAGACGTCGCGGTCGAGGTTGAAGACAACCACGTCGTCGACCTGCTTGCCGTTGCCGTTGTTGAGAATCACGTGTTCCTCAAGACCGGCGTCGCAGTTGGCCGCGCCGAGGTCGAAGTAGGTGTACTCGACGCCCTTGATGGTCTGGGTTCCGGTAGGAGCCATGCCCGGCCATGCGCCGTTGAGGTCGTTGACCGCGCCCCACATATAAAGGTAGAGCTCGTCCCAGCCGCTCTTGTTGACCACGAACACGGCATAGCCGTCGTGCTTGACGTTCGACGAGGGGTCGTACTCGAGGACTGCGTCGGGTGTCAACTCGAGGTAGAAGTCCTTGTCCAGGGTAACGTTGTAGTCCGGGAGCTGCGAGCCGCCGTTGTTGTTGTTGAAAATCAGGTTCAGGTTGAGGCCCTCGTTGGCGGCGCCGGTATCGAAGTACTTGTAGGTCACGCCTTCGATTTCAACCTTGCCGGTGGGAGTCATGCCGGGCCAGGCGCCGAATGCCTCGGCGTCGCCCCAGGCGTACATGGCCAGGTCTTCGAAGCCGGAGTTGTCGACAACGTAGATCACGTAGCCGTCGTGGACGATTTCACCCGGATCGACGGGTTTGTTGAAGTAGTCGGCCCAGCGGTAAAGAAGCACGTTCAGGCGCTGGCCCAGGGCCGGAGCCTCGGTGTGGAGAACGGGCTGGTTGTCCAGCGAGCGCTCTTCGCCCTGCTCCGAATTATAGAAGGTATAGCCGTCGGCAAGGGTCTTGCCGTCGACGAAGTCGTCGGGATTCAGATAGATACCCCACTTCACGTCCGTGTCGCTGGCCTTCTCGAGCTGCCACATCGGATTGCCCACGGCAGCTTCCTGGCCGCCATTAAACTCGCCGACGATATAGATTTTGTCGGTCGGTATTGTGCCCTGCGGCACGATTACCTCCAGCAGCTGATAGCCGGGGCGCAGCTCGAAGCGCGGCAGCTCGCTGTCGAATATGATCTCGTCCTTGGAGCATCCCGCCAGCAGGGGCAGAAGCATCAGGAAAAGAAAACTGAATATATTGAATTTCTTCATGTCGGCTTGTTTTTAATAGTTAGGATTCTGTACCAGACCGGGGTTGACCATAAGGGCAACCTGCGGCAGGGGATACCATTCGTAGCGTCGGTCGCGCTTGGCGGGCATCTCGCGGTCGGTCTCAGAGGTGCGGCCGAAGAACCACCACTGGCCCTGGGTGAACTTGTCGAAGCGGCGCAGGTCGGTGCGGCGGCGACGGCCCTCGTTGAGGAACTCGAGACCCCATTCGCTGAGCATCCAGTCGCTGTCGAACTTGTCGAAGCCGGGACCGGGATTCTCGATGGTCGAGGCGTCCGATGCGGAATAGTAGCGCTGACGCACGTCGTTGACCAGCTGCTTGGCGCTGCCGGCGTCGCCGGCGCGGAGCTTGCACTCGGCCAGGGTGTAGTAGACTTCGGCGAGGCGGAACTCAACCTGGTCGGCGTCGCGCCAGTCGACACCTACGGAAGTGGGATATACCGGGTAGCGGAGCACGCGGAAACCGGAGTTGGTCTGGCCCCAGCGCGGGCTCATCACGGGTTCGAGGGCGCGGCCCAGGCCCAGGAAGGTACCTACCTGGTCGACGTAGATCAGAGGCTTGTCCTGAAGGTCGGCGTCGGCGAGGACGGGTTCGCCGGTCTCGTAGTTGATCTGGGCGCCCATGGCGAAGATGCCCTGCCAGTTGCCGGCGGCGTCGCACTTGAAGGGCTGCTTGCGGATATCGAGGTCGTTCATGCGGTCGAAGGGTGCGCCGAGCTTGTCGCCGTAGTCGAACAGGAAGCTCTTGGCGCCCTCGCTGCCGGCGTTGGGAACGAGCGTGCCCGTATTGTCCTTCGAAGGTACCAGGCAGGTGCAGTTCCAGCCGCCCTGGTCGCAGGAGAAGCCGAACATCTCGTCGTAGTTATAGGGAAGGAAGGGGGTGTTGCGGTTGTTGTTGGTCATGCGGCCAGCCTCCATGGCGAAGGCGAACACCACCTCGGGGCAGGTATTGTTGTCTACTCCGTAGATTTTGCGGTAGTCGGCGGCGAGGTCGTACTGGCCGTACTTGCCGTCGATGATTTCCTGGCAGAGGGTGGCGCACTCGGCGTAGCGGTCGGTGCCCGTCCATAGCTGGGAGTTCAGCAGGATACGCATCTTGAGCATGCGGTTCATGCCCTGGTTCATGCGGTTGCGGGTGGCGCTGGATCCGTCCTCGGCGGTGAGGTCGGCCCAGCAGCCGTCGAGTTCGTCGGCGATGAAGTTCCAGATTACCTCGCAGCCCTTGTTGAAGTCGGGGTCGGCGGAACCGGGGATGTCACCGCCGACGGAGATGTTCAGAGGCAGAGAGCCGCCCCAGAGCTCGAAGTTGTTGTAGTATGCCCAGGCACGCATGGTGCGCACTTCGGCGATGTAGGAGCGCAGGGAGGCGTCGGTCATGCCGATGGCTTCGGGATTGAGGGCCTCCAGGTCGTTGATCAGGGTATTGCAGAGGCCGATGGTCTCCCAGGCGTGTTCCCAGGCCTGACGGATGATTACGGACTCGGAATTCCAGGTCTGCGTCGAGAGCACGAACTTGGCGGCTTCGTCGTAGCCCCAGGCGCCGCCGTTCCAGGTACGCCAGGCAATCTGGTCGGCGGGGAATTCGTTCAGGTACCAGAAATACTCCAGGAAGCCGCTGGCGGCGCTGGCGTAGATGGAAGCCACGGCGCTCTGGACGCTCTGTTCGTCCTGATAGTAAGTCGAGGCGTCGATGCGGTCGAAGGTCACTTCATCCAGGTCCGTGCACGACCATGCTCCGACGGCTATTGCGGTCGCACTCAGCAGACCGGCTATATGTTTGAATAGTTTCATTGTTTCGAGATGATGCGGTTTAACGGAAACGGATGGTGGCGCCCAGGGTCAGCTGCATGGCTGTCGGGTAGGCGGAGGATACGTCGACGCCGGGGGTGATTCCCGTCGAGGGTACGGCGGAGGGGTCGGTGCCGGTATAGCCCGTGATGGTGAAGATGTTCTTGGCCGAGAGGTAGACGCGGACGGAATCCAGCAAGCGGCGGTTCTTCAGGGGCACGGTGTAGCCGAGCGTAACGTTCTCGAGCTTGAAGTAGTCGCCGCGCTCGAGGAAGTACGACGAGATTACGCCGCCGCCGGACCATACGTCGCGGTCCTTGAGGTAGGTGCTGCGCAGTACGTTGTCGCTGCCGCTGCCCTTGAGGCCCATGCCGTAGCGGCGCATGTTGAAGATTTTGTGGCCGAAGGCGCCGTTGAACATAAGGCTCAGGTCGAAGTTCTTCCACTTGACGGTGTTGTTCCAGGTCAGGAAGTGCTTGGGAGCGCCGTCGCCGATGTAGCGTTTGTCCTTGGGGTCGGCGGTCGAGGCGTTGACCTTCTCGCCGTCGGCGGTGTAGATGAGCATATTGTGATCTTCGTCTACTCCGGCATACTCGTAGCCGTAGAACTGGCCGATGCGGCCGCCTTCCTCGACGCGGAAGAAGTACTCGCTGGTGCCTACGCCCGGCTTGCGGTAGAGGTCGAGGTAAGATGCCTGATAGATGGAGTTCGAGAGCTTGGTGAGCTTGGTGGTGCCGTAGGAGTAGTTGATGCCGGTGGTCCAGGTCACGGGCTGGTTGACGACTGCGTCGGCCGTGAGGGCGATTTCGATACCGGTGTTCTTGGTGGTACCCACGTTGACGAGTATGTCGGGATATACGTACGGGGGCTGCGGGGCCGTGTAGTTGTACAGCAGGTCCTGAGAGCGGCGGTCGAAGTACTCGACAGAACCGTAGATTCGGTTGAAGAACATGAAGTCCACGCCGTAGTTGGCGCTGGAAAGCTTCTCCCAGCCGAGGTTGGGGTTGGCGTTGTTGGAGGGGCGGTAGCCGGTGATCCACTGGCCGTCGATCAGATAGGTGCCGTTTGTGGAATATGTGGCAAGGGATTTGTACGCATCGAAGTCGCTGCGGCCGGTAACACCCCAGGAGATACGGGGCTTGAGGCTCTGGACGGTCTGCACATATTCCGAAAGGAAGGGAGCCTTGGCCATTTCCCAGGCGATGGAGGCCGAGGGGAAGGAACCCCACTTCTTGTCGGCGCCGAACTTGGTCGATCCTTCATGACGGATGGAAGCGGAAGCTATCACCATACCGCGCCAGGAGTAATTGGCGCGTCCGAAGAAGCCGACGAGAGTCGACTGGCTCTTGCCGCCGTACATCTGGGCCTTGCCGTCGGCCAGCCAGGAGCCCGAGCCGATGCCGTTCCAGAGGGGTTTGTCGAAGGTGAAGTCGTTGTTCTGCATGAACATCTGCTCCCAGTCGCTGCGCTCGAAGGAGTAGCCGCCTACGAGCTTGAAGTCATGGTCGCCGCTGAGGAAGCCGTAGTTGCCGATCCATTCCAGGCGGTTGGTCCACCATTTCTGGTACTGCTGGGAAGCGCGGCCCTTGTAGCCGCCCCAATAGGATTCGCCGGAGGTCGTCGGAGTGTAATAGTCGCTCTTGAGGTCGTTGTAGCTGTAGGAGTACGACAGAGTGGTGCTCACGCTGTGCTTGTCGTTGCTCCAGATGCTGTACTTGACGTCGGCGGTGCCGAGCAGGTAGGTGCGGTTGCCCTGCGAGGTGTTGACCTTAAGCTGCTGCACGGGGTTCTTGATGTCCGTAGGGGAGGTGGGCTGGAAGTAGGAGCCGTCGGCGTTGAACACGGGGATGGTCGGGTTCATGCCCAGGGCGGTGTCGAACATGCCGCTGTCGCCCCAGTCTTCCTTGACCTTGCGGGCGTTGATTGTGGCGGTGAAACGCAGGTGGCTGTCGAGGGTATTTGCGGAAACGGCCGCACGGCCGCCGAATTCCTCGCGGCCGCTTACGATGTCCAGACCGTTGGCCTTCTTCCAGTTGACGGAGGCTGTGTAGTAGCCGCCGTTGGAGAGGCTGCCGTCGATGGAGAGGTACTGGTTGGTGTCGTAGGCAACGTCGCGGGTAATCAGGTCGTACCAGTCGGTGCTGGCGCCGTAGTCGTTGCCGCGGCGGGCAAGGCGCCATTCGTAGGGCGAGAGTACCTCGGGCTTGTCCTTGGCGAAGGCCAGGGCGCCGTAGGAATCATAGGTGATTACGGGCAGCCCCGGTTCGCCGGTGCCCTTCTTGGTGGTGATGAGGATAACGCCGTTGGCGCCGCGCGTACCGTAGATGGCGGCGGAGGCGGCATCCTTCAGTACGGACATGGACTCGATGTCCTGCGGGGCCAGGGTGCGGATATCGCCGCCGGCCACACCGTCGATCACGATCAGAGGACCGTTGCCGGCGCTGAGGGAGGTGGCGCCGCGTACCTGAAGCGATGCGCTGCCGTTGGGGTCGGCGGAAGCGGTGCTGGACACGTTGAGGCCGGCAACCTTGCCGGTGAGCATTTCCATCGGGTTGTTCATGGCGCCCTTCTGGAAATCGTCGCGGTTCACCTGGACGATGGAGCTCGAAAGTTCCTTGCGGCTCAGGGAGCCGTAGCCTACGACAACTACCTCGTCGAGGATTTCGCTGTCCTCCTGCATGGTGACGTCGATTTTGGTCTGTCCGTTTACGGCGACCTCCACAGCCTGGAAGCCGACATAGCTGAATACGAGAGTACCGTCGGAAGGAACGGCGGAAATGGTGTAGTTGCCGTCAAAGTCGGTTACCGCGCCGTGTAACTGGTCGCCTTTTACCGAAACGCTGACGCCTATGAGGACTTCGCCGGTCCGGTCAGCGACAGTTCCGGAAACATTGACAGTCTGCGCCGCCAGCTGCGGGACAGACAGAAGAGCCAGCAGCATCAGCAAGGTATGCTTCAAGGCTCGTAGATTCCATGGTTTTCTGTTCATTATAAGTATGATTTGGTTGTGATGATTTTCATGGCGCGCTTTTGCTCTGCGGACGCAAAATTCGGCACTTCCCGCACACGCGTCAAGACAATCAAATAAAAATCAAAACTTATCGAACAGCTATTTGGTTAAATTTCAGCTAATTTTATAAAATTTTGGTAAGGAAAAATCAAGGCGTTTTTCAAATCAAATTTTTCACGTCCTCCTCGAATCTGTCCGGGTTCAGAGCCCTTTTTCTCATTTTTGACCGGTAGGTGTAGACCGTGGAGAGCGAGCAGCGCAGGAACTCGGCGATTTTGGCGCTGTCCTCCATACCGAGCCGGACCAGAGCGAAGAGGCGCAGCTCCGTGTTCAGCAGTTCGCCCGGCTTGAGCTCAACCTGCTCGCCCGGCTTGAGAAGGGCGTTGAATTTCTCGACGAACGAGGGGTAGATGTTGAGGATGGCCTCGTCGAACTTGACGTAGAATTTCTTCAGAAGCTGGTCCGATACTTCCGTCGACTCGAGTTTCTTGAGCAGGTCGGCCTTGTTGCCCCCTTTGGCCGTCAGGACCCGCAGCGACTGCTGGTAGCGCTGAAGCGTAGATATGGCCGAAGAACAGTATTCCATGAACAGACCAGCGTACTGTTCCTTGGTCTTGTTGTAGTCGCGCAGCTCGAAATTGCGGCGTTCCAGCTCGCTGTTGGCGTCGCGCAGCTGCGCGGACATCACGCTGAGTTCGGTATTGACGGTGTTGACCTCGGCGTTGGCGCGCCGCAGTTTCCTTATCTGCGAGAGGATGAACAGCAGCGTGATTACCAGTACGAAGGATAGCACCGTGCTGGTCCATGTCGATATCTGCAGGCGCCTGTTGTTGCGGTGCTGCATCTGGGAATACGCTTCGTCGATTACGGGTAGCATCTTGCTGGACTGCGCGTTGCGCATCAGCGCCGAGTAGAAGTTGGCATCGGCTATGCTTTTCATCAGGTAGCGGTTGGCGCGCTCAATGTCGCCGTCCTCGAACATCAGCGTAGCGACGGCGCGGAACGACATATTCTCCTTAACCGCGCCCTTCACGTCCGAAATGGCGCTGAGTATCAGGTAGCGCTTGCCTTCGTCGCGGTAGCCGTTTATCTGATAGATATACGCCAGGGTCGACGCCAGGATGGAATACTCGCGCGTGCCCGAAGTATACTCGCCCATGAATTCCGTCATCTCGCCGATCACGTCCTCCAGCTCGCCGGCGCGCGCCCGCTCGCTCAGCACGTGGCAGCGGTAGTTGAAGCTCCCTGGTTCGGCCGTCCGGCGCAGGGAATCGGCGTAGGATGTCCGCAGACGCTCGTAGTTGAGCGCCGTCTCATGCTCGTCCGTATATTCGCTCAGATACTGGTAAAGCGCGCAGTAGGCCGAATAGTAATCCTCGAGCAGCTCCGGGTCCAGCGAGTCGCGGGGTATCTCGCGCATCAGCGAGAGCGCGTCGGAGAACAGCCCGGCGTGTGCCATGACATCGGCGCGGCGGATGCGAAGGCGGTTGTACTCCGCCGGATTGCGCCGTACCGAAGGGCGGCGCAGGTTCAGGTTGATGTAGTACAGCGCGGAGTCGGCGTTGTAGGCGTTGAATTCCTCCGCCAGGGCATCGGTGATTTCCACACGCTGGGCCTCGTCGCGCGCCAGGGCATAGTCGCGCTGCAGCCGGGCGATGCGGTTCTCCTTGGCGATCTCGTAGTCGCGGCTGCGCGCGATCTCGTTGTCGAGTTCGGTGCATAGTTCCCCGAAGGTGCCGTCGGTACCGGTACCGTCGCGGCCGCCGCAACCTGCCAGGGCAAGCGCGACAAGAAGAAGTATCCAGGTTTTCATGGCAGAAGTATGGCTTGTAATGGAGCGAACGCAGGGAGCCCTGCTGCAGGCGTCCTTGCGTTCGCGGTATTTTCAGTTAATCCTCAGCGGATTACCACACGTCGTGCAAAGTCGCCGCAGGCCACGATGTAGAGGCCCGGTGCGAGGCTGCCGAAGCTGTGCTCGCCCTCGGTGAGGACACCGTAATGGATGGTGGTGCCGTCGAGCGCGTAGACGCCGAAGGTCAGGCCGTCGGTCTCGACCGTGACGATAAGCTCGCCGCCGCGGCAGAAGGCGTCCCAGCTGTGGCGCTCGGCGCTCGGATCGCTCACGCCGGAGCTGTAGCGCGTGATGCTCACGTCGTCGAGGTTCAGGCGGCTGCCCGAGGTCTGCTGCAGGCGCACGCGCGCCTTACCCGCACAGCCTACGAATACGGAGTACTCTGCATAGGTGGTCCCGCTAACGGTAACGCTGCCGGCCGTCCTGTAGCTCTGACCGCCGTCGGTGCTGTACTGCACGTCGATTACCGGGTTGCTCTCGCTGCCCCAGTACTTTGCGAAGAAGGAAACGGTGCCTATTCCTCCTGTGCGGTCCTCGGCCATCTCGATATAGGAATCGGGATTCTTGCCGAAGCGGACGCTCTGCTCGCCGCTGTGGGCGGGGTCGGACGACCATATGCCGACGTTCGAGAAATTCCATTTGGCAGCCGTGCCCTGATAGGCGTCCAGGGGATTGTACGAGCCGAAACCGGAGGCATCCTGCTCGAAGTCCTCGCAGAAGTCGGGAACGATGCTGGCGATACCTCTGATTTCAATGGCCTCGGCGGTATAGCTGCCGGAAGCGGCCGTCAGCTGCCCGGTGTAGGTGCCGCCGCTCGCGGCGTACATGCGCAGGTAGACGCGGTCCTGGTCCTCGGGAACGACCACGCTGCCGCTCCAGTCGGAATTGTTGGCGCTTACCTGGAAGGGCGCGGTGACCGTTACGGTGATGTCGCCCTCGAGGTTCTCGGATTCCATCAGCAGCTCGGCGGCCTCGGAGGGTTCGCCGGGAGCGGCGGTGAAGTAAAGGTCGCCGTCGAAGAGGAATTCAATCGAGGGGATGGGGTCGGCCGTGGTCACGGTCACGGGTCTGCTGGTCTGCGAGGCGGACGATACGGTGTAGGTATAGGTGGTCGAGGGCTCGAGGCCTGTCACGTTGTAACTCTGCACGCCGCTGGCTACCAGGCGGGGATAGCCTTCGATGCTGGCGCCGCCGGTGCGGACGTCGAGGGTGTAGTTGCCGCCGGTGGCGTCGCCGATGTAGACCCAGGTGGCCGTAAAGGACTCGTCGGTGATGTAGATGGCCGGACCGGCGGGGAGGCCGTCGACGCAGTTGCCGCTAAGGGATACGGTGCGCGTCAGGTCGCCGCAGCTCAGGGTCATGGTGCCGGTCGAGGCGCCTACGGCCGTCGGACGGTAGGTCAGCGTCAGCCGCGTGCCGGTGGAGCCGTTGGTGGCGGCCGCAGTCAGCGAGGTGACGGCAGAGCTGAAGCCCGCCCCGGAGAAGCTGATGAAGGTCGGTTCGGTGGCGTTGGTGGTGCGCACGTATATGTTGCGCTCGATGGCCACGCCGGCGGCCGTGGTGCCGAAATCGACGCTGCTGCCCTCGGCGGGCTGCATGATTTCAGGCTCGGCGGGGCCGTTCGGGGTCCAGGCTACCGCCGACTTGTTGCCCCAGATGTGCTCGGCGAGCTCGGGATAGTCGATGAAGGGGTTGCGGTTGCGCTGGCGCCCGTAGACAACGTCGTTGCGGTTGATTTCCTTCTCGCTGACTGGATCCTGGCGGTGCCATTTCAGCAGCAGGTTGATGGCCCAGGTTTTGAAGGCCGGGAAGTTGTTGCCGGCCAGCATGTCGGAATGCCAGGAGCCGATGCGGGTGTAGTATGCCGCGGCCATGTAGAAATAGCTGCGGGCGAAGTCGCCCTTATACTCGTCGTCAGGTTCGAACACCGTGCCCGAATAGCCGGGGAAGGTGCTCTTGCCCAGCTTGCCCAGCGGACGGACGCCGTTGTGCGAGGCCAGGTAGGTGCCGTTGGCGCACTCGCCGTAGGGATAGTTGCTGCGCTGGCCGTTGACCTTGCCGTCGGTGGGATAGATATGGAAGGCGTCGCTGGCCATCGGAGAGCCGTTGTCGAACCAGCTCTTTGGGAACGAGTGCTCGCGGTTATAGCAGTCGCCGACGTAGGAATAGTTGCCGCAGGTGGAGCCGAAGACCCACTCCTTGGTCGAATACATGTCCCAGATTTTGCCGTTGGGGCGTACGTCGGAAGTGCGGTAAAGCGACAGCAGGCCGTCGTAGCCAACGTTGGTATGGGTGCCTATCTTGGAATTGAGAGCGGCGAGAAGCTCGCGGCCGCACTTGTTCTCCGCGGCATCGTAGTAGCCCGCAGGAGCGCCGGCGGCGGCGCTCATACAGCCGAGCAACACTCCGGTAGCCAGGCTGACGATATTCCTGAGAATTCTCATGGTAGAAGTTATGTCCTGTATTTTTCTTGAATTGTGTACGACTGGTTCCGACAAAGCGGACTGCAAATTTAGCCATTTTCCCCCAATCCCGCAAACCCAAACCGCGCTCTCCCCTATTGCGCCCCCTCGAAAGCCATCTGCCCTCAATAAAATTCGCTCCATATCGCGATTTGCGAGAATTTTTCTCACAAATAAGCTTTGAATGAATATTTATTTTGCTATATTTGCAGCAGATTTGCGAAATCACTATGCTGGTAAACTTCACATTCAAGAACTTCAGGTCTTTCCGAAACGAAATGACCCTGAGTATGGAAGCGGCTCCGATCCAGGAGCTGCCAGGCGCCGTCGTCGAATCCTGCGGCGAGAATCTGCTGCCCGTCGCCGTGACGTACGGAGCCAATTCGAGCGGCAAAAGCAATGTGCTCAAGGCCTTGAAAGCCATGCGCGACGTGCTGCTCAACTCGGTGAAACTCAACCCCAAGGATAAACTCGAAGCCGAGCCATTTTCCCTTGACATGATTTCCGCGGCCGAGCCGACATCATTCGAAATCCAGTTTACCCTCGGCGGCTCGAGATTCCGCTACGGCTTCGACTATACTGCCGAGGCCATCATGGCAGAATGGCTCTACGAGAAGCGTCCGGCCGAGCGCGAGTTCGAACTTTTCCTCCGCAGCGGCGACGAATTCAGGATTTCGCGCACACGATTTACCGAAGGGCTGGGCAAGCAGTCGGCCACGCCGGCCAACCGTCTGTTCGTGTCCCTGGTGGCGCAGCTCAACGGCAAGGTTTCGCAGGCCATTCTCGACTGGTTTTCCAATATCGAATATATTTCCGGGATGGACGACAAAGGCTATGCAGGAAAGACACTCCAAATGCTGTTCCTGAATCAGGACGGCGCCGACGATATCAGGCGTTTCTTCGACGAGTCCAATCTCGGCTTCAAGGAACTCGACGTCGAGGTTGAAAACGCCGACACCATGAGGATGAAATCCGAAACGGCCCACATACTCTACAATGCCGACGGCCAGAGCATCGGGGAACGTAGATTTCCTACCGAACAGATGGAGTCGGAAGGCACCAAGAAAGTCATCGAAATCGCCGGTCCCATCTTCGATGCCTTGCTAAATGGCAAGATTCTGCTTGTCGACGAACTGGATGCGAAACTTCATCCTTTCCTAACCCGAAAGATTATCGGCCTGTTTATGGACACGAAAACCAACAGCGCCGGAGCCCAGCTACTCTTCGCCACGCACGACACCAACCTCCTCAATATCCGCTACCTGCGCCGCGATCAAATCTGGTTCACCGAAAAGGACAAATCCGACTCGACCGACCTATACTCGCTCGTAGAGTTCCGCGATGACGCAGGCAATAAGGTCCGCAACGACCGCAACATTGAGAAAGATTACATCAACGGTCGCTACGGCGCTATTCCTTTTATCGGCTGAATATGGGACAAGCGCCTAAATTCCTAATACAGAAGCGCAAACTCGAAAAACGCGAGGCCAAGGCCGCCAGGAGGCGCAAAGTCGCCACGCGCGACAAAATCGTGCGTTTCCTGATTGTATGCGAAGGCGAACGCACCGAACCCAATTACTTTAAGGAACTCGTCAAGGACAAGTATTCGGAAGTACGCTCGGTGGATATCGTAGGCGCAGGTCGTTCCACTTGCTCTCTGATTAGGGAAACGGAAGAAATGAGAGACCTGCTCGAGCGCCAGCGTCAGCTGAAATTCGACCGCGTATGGGTAGTTTTCGATAAGGATGACTTCAACGATTTCAACGAGGCCATCGTAGCGGCGGCTAACAAGGGACTGATGGCAGGGTGGAGCAACGAAGCTTTCGAGTTATGGTACCTTCTGCACTTCACATATCTCGATGCAGCCATATCCCGCGCCGACTACATCGCCAAACTTCAAAACGAAATCCGCAAGTTCCCCGCCTATAGCAAATTCAGATATAAAAAGAATGATGCCGGCATCTATGCCCTGCTCCGCGAAATAGGCGACGAGAACCAGGCGAAACTCCGGGCCAAAAAGCTGCGGTCTATGTTTGCGGGAGTACACGATTATAAAAACCATAAGCCCTGCACCTGCGTCGACATACTTGTCGACGAACTGGAGAATCCTGAAAAGCTGTTGAAAGACATCTAATTCGCACCAGCTAGGAACCGACAGGCACGGGACGCTTGGTTAAACTATTATAAAATGAGGGGACGGGGGTTGGGAAATCGGTGTAGGCAGGGTACCTTTGCGGTGTCGGTTTGCGTCTTCCGCATCGGCCTCTTACATCATCACTCTGACTTCTTACGAGCCATGACTCTTTCCGAAGCTATCGTCGCACGGCATTCTGTCCGTCGCTACCTGGATCGGCCCCTCGACCCGGCTGCAATAGAAACATTGCAGGCTAAAATCAGGGAAATCAACGCCGCCGGCAATCTCCACACTCAGCTGATCCTCGGCGAGCCCAAGGCCTTCAAGGGCATTTTCGCCTACGGCAAGTTCTCCGGCGTGAGCGACTACATCGTCATGGCCGGTCCGAAGGATGCCTCCCTCGACGAGCGCATAGGCTATTACGGCCAGGAGCTGGTCCTGCTGGCGCAGACGCTGGGGCTGAACACCTGCTGGGTCGGGCTGAGCTACCGCAAGATCGGCGGCACTTTCATCCTCGCTCCCGACGAGAAAATCGGCTGCTATATCGCCATCGGCTATGGCGCGACCCAGGGCACGCCCCACAGGACAAAGACCGTCGAAGAACTCGGCAGCGTCGGCGCCGACTCCCCGGACTGGTACCGCCGCGGCGTGGAGGCCGCACGCCTGGCCCCGTCGGCCATCAACCAGCAGAAGTTCCGCTTCCGCTGCCTCGACACCGCCGCCGAAGGCAGGGGGCTGGTAGGCTGCTCGAAGGGCTTCTCCCTTGTCGGCTACACGGCCATGGACCTGGGCATCGCCAAGCGAAATTTCGAAATCGGCGCATCTCCTGTAAAAATCATCTTCTCATCGCTATGAAACAGTTAAGGTTCATCGCATCCGCCATTGCGGCAGTGCTTCTGCTGTCCGGCTGCTCGCTGAGTGCCCCCAAGGCCGTGTTCAACCAGGACCGCAGCATGAACGACTACAACTACGTCTACATCGTTCCGACAAACAACTATTCCGACTTTCAGGACCCCCGTAACGTGGACGGCATGATTATGAACTTAGGCAACTTCATAAATCCCGGCGACATCATCGCCGGCATCATGATGCAGCATGGCTACGTGTGCGTTCCCGAAATCATTCCCGCCAACGCCCGCCGTACGATGGTGGCTACATTCGCCGACGGCGGCCGCACCGACTTGGGCGTAACCCTCTCGACTACGGCCACAATTCAGTTTACCGACGCCGTCACGCAGGCACCCGTGGCAACCTTCTCCGCCGAAGCCCGCGGCCAGTCCAACACAGAAGTAATCCGCAACGCCATCACCCGCGCCCTCTCGAACCTGCCCGAAAGACAGTAAGATCAAGCCGGCAGTGGAGGTAGGGGGCAAAGGTGGGCGCCTTGCGCCCAAAAACCGGGATTAATCGAGATTAATCGGGAATAATCCTGATTAATCGGGAAGAATAACAAACCGGTATCGGGGCGATTGTGTCGGAGCGAGACGCCCCGACCTCCACGGCAATTGCACCTGACCTTTAGCAGTGTGCTGCGATGAGGGTGGCCGTTCCGGTGAGCGTCAGCCTGTTTACGGGAGCCGGTATCAGCGCGCTCTGGCCTCGTCGCAGCGTCAGCGCAGTCCCCTCCTCTGCCCCGGTACGGACCTGAATACTGCCTTCGATGCATGTAAGCGTGGTGAAGCTGTCGTAATCTGTCGACACCTCCCGCTCCCCGCCGACACGCAGGAGGTCGGCCGAGAAGTGGCTGCATGATGTAAGGGCCGACTTGCCGTCGGTCTCCGGGCCGGGTCTTGTGGCGCCCGACTGCCGCACCTTGTAGTCGATGGCTTCCTTGGCTTCCTCGACGTGAAGCTCGCGCGGACGCCCCGTGCGGGCATCGACGCGTCCGAAATCATAGATACGGTAAGTGATATCGGATGTTTCGTGAATCTCGATCAGAAGATTGCCGGCGCCGGCACTGTGGATGCGCCCTGCCGGAAGGAAGAAAACGTCGCCGGGATGCGACTTATGCGTCGTCACGACATCCATCAGCGTGTTGTTCGCCGCGCGCTCCTCGTACTCCTGCGGTGTAATCTCTCTGGAGAACCCGGAATGGATTACAGCACCGGGGTCCGCGTCGACAACGTACCACATCTCCGTCTTACCGAGTGAGTTATGCCGTCGCGCTGCAAGCCCGTCGTCCGGATGGACCTGCAGCGAGAGATCGGCGGCGGTGTCGATAATCTTGATAAGCAGAGGGAAAGTATTGCCGTAGCGGCGGTAGACGGACTTACCGACAAGCTCCTCGCCGTACCTGGCGAGTACTTCGGGCAGCGTCATGCCGGCAAGAGGACCGCGGGCAACCACCGACGGATTTTCCGCAATTCCCGAAATCTCCCAGCACTCGCCTATGCCCGTCAGGTCCGTATCTATTCCCTTGAAAGCCGCAATCTTCTCTCCGCCCCAGATAACAGTCTTGAATATCGGGTTGAAAACCAGTGGAGTAATCATATCTGAAGCCATTGAGAAAGATAGCGGTTAAACTCGTCCTGAATAAACGGGGTACGACGACAGCAAGCGGCGCAGTCCGAATCGCTCTGCGCGCACGGGGCAAAACTTCATGCCTGTATTTACCGTTTCTTGCATCATTATTTCAGGAACACAGTGTTCTCTTCACGACAAAACCTGCAGCTTCATCCTCGAGGTCGCAGCGGCAGTATCCGTCAGAAAGTGCAAAATTAACTATTATCTTTGAAGAAATCCACGACTTTTGCGGAAAATCCGCCGCCTCCGCCCGACAAAGGCTGATTTTAACCAAATTTTTCTTTCGCGGAAGGAGAGGCGGACCTGGCGTCGGGGCGCGGAGCTCCGCCGAAATGCCGGCGTCCGGATACTCACGCACCCGGACGCCGAAGAAGAATTGCTATATCCAATCTATTCTTACACTTTGTACCTATGTGTTCGTTACATGCGCGGGGGCGGTCCCATCGGGGACCGGCCGCCGCCGAA
>OLHE01000938.1_pt1 | contig 20833 bp, 15 predicted proteins | sample 1605821 | NCBI WGS metagenome assembly OLHE01 (sample SAMN03283250) | human gut metagenome | biome: human-associated habitat; material: feces | host: Homo sapiens | place: USA | collected 2013
CAAGATAGTCAAATCGGCCATCAGCTACAAGGTATTTAATAAGCTGGCGTGCTCTTGGATATTGCTGAACTTCGTCGAAGATAATCAGTGATTCCCGTCTGTGAAGCGTTGTGGAATAAAAAGCAGCAAGCTTTGCAAAAAAAAGGTCAAGATCTGAGCTGTCGTTAACAAACAGATCAAGGATGTCCGCAGGAGCCTGACCGAAGTCAATCAGGATATAGCTTTTGTATTGCGTCCGGGCAAATTCTTCTGCAATATAACTTTTTCCAACGCGGCGTGCTCCGTCAATCATCATAGCGGTTGCCCCGTTACTTTTGTTCTTCCAGGCAACGAGTTCATTGTAGATTTTCCTTTTTAACACTTTATCACTTCCTTTGGAATAGTATATCCTCTATATACGCTGATTATACCCCTGCGATCACGAAAAAGCAAGTTGAAAAGTACTATATTTGCACGAAAAAGCAAGTTGTGAGAGTCTGAATTTGCACGAAAAAGCAGATTCATCAGCTAGCAAAAAAATGGACACTTCATTTGCGGGGATGACTCTTGATTTTTTCAAAAAATCAATTAATAGACTCATGATATACCAACTCATGAGTCTATTAATTGCAAAGAAAAGGAGGCGGTTATGAGATTTCAACCAGGGTTGGTCTGGAATCCGGGGTTTGCACGAAATATATTAAGGTTCTTCTGGAGCTGGGAATTCTAAAAAAAGAAACGCCGATTACAGAAAAGCCGGGAAAAAAGACGGTGTATATGATTGAGGATAACTTCTTTCGTTTCTGGTATCGTTTTGTTCCGGGAAATATGTCAGCGATCCATGCCGGTCGTATGGAACAGGTCTACGAACAGGCGGTGAAAAACACTATTCGGATTATATGGGGATGCGGCAGCAAGGGGAGAAGTTACGCTGCTGACGATGGAGGATCTTTACCGGTAGCGGCTGTCCGGCAGGGAGTATATTTAAGAATAAAGAAGGGCATGGTATTAGGAAAGAGCTCCTGTCAAGGGGGCTCTTTCCTGTAGTAGATCAGGAGTGCTTTTTGCTCAGAAAGATTCGAGTGAATGCTCGGTGATCAATTTGAGCGTAGTAGGTAAGTCGAGCCAGAGTCTGTATTTCCAGAGCACAGACCATACGAGGAAAAAGATATTCGTAATTTGCAGCTACTTCCTTGAGTTCCTCTGGAAACGGGAGGCTGAAGAGCTGCGCCTGATGTTTGTTATTTGATACAGCATAACCTTTTCTTATCTGATCATACGTGTTGCGTGCAATGCTGCGTTCTACACCGGCTTCAATCATATAGTCAAAGAAATCTTCTCTCGTAAAGCAGGGATACTTTTTAAAACTTTCAGAAGAAAGCATTTTTTCAAACTCTTCCATATCAATGGAGCGCGATTCATCTGGTATATTAAAAATAAAAGTGCTGTGACAACAGGACGAAACGGAAATCAGATCTTTATATGTTTTGGGATTAATTGTATAAAAGAGTGAGAGCATCTTTTTACTATGAATTGTTGCTTTGCAGAGCGTATTGCATGTAATTGTACGAAGTTCACGGTTATTAATCTCGTTTACATAGACTCCTGTTGCACGCTGCAACTGAATCAGATTATCAAGGTGATCTGAAATTGAAAGCAGAACTGGTTTTACAGGGAGCTGATAGATTTCTAATAGTGAATCATAAAAACAGATATCGCCACTTTCCAAATAGGAAATCATATCCTGGAAATCCTGAATGGTATTGCCGGGAGGAAGAATTACATACCCACCTTGTCGAATATTCAGAAGCGTACTGTCACCGGCATTGGCATAAGATCTGCCCCAGGGAACGATTTCACTATCTGGATATAGGTTTTGCAATACTTTTTTTGCAAAGGGAAAAAACTCAGAATTAACCATGCATTCAATGTTTGAAACGCGACTATATGTGATTGGCCAGGCGCATTCAGCTGAAACATTAAACCCATCCGCAAGGATTTCCCGTCCACAGAAAGGACATTTTTTAGGAGGAAGGTCGATACCGAAAAGGTGAGTCATCACTTTTTCATAATGGCCGCAATCCGGACAATAATAGTGAACCGGCAGCGGATTCAGAGAATTATTTCCCAGCAGAAAGCAACCATATTGTGTTTATATGAGGTACTGAAAAAGTATTCAGATGAAAACCATCTCTTATCAACGGAAAAAATCAGGGAAAAGCTGAAGATAATCTATGATGTTGATATGGAGAGACGGGCGGTTTACCGGAATATAGAAGCGCTTCGGAGTATGGGGATCGAGATTGAGGGATATCAGGAAAACCGGGAGGGGTATTATCTGATGGATCGTGATTTTGAACCATCGGAAATACGGCTGTTGTGTGATGCCGTGGCGGCCTCGGATCTGATCAAAGAGGAGGATGGAAAGAGTATCATAAAGAAATTATTGGATTCTCTCAGCATTTTTCAGGGAAGATTGCTGCAGAAGACAGTATTTGTGAAATCGGACAAGCGGATCGTCAGCCGACAATTGTTCTATAATATTGATGCGCTGAATATAGCGATTAATCAGGGATGCAAGGTGAGCGCAACGCTTCTGGAATATGATATGGATTGTACCCCGAAAGAAAAGGACAGCGTGGTTCTGAGTCCGTATGCAACGCTGTGGGCGGAAGGTGATTATTATATTCTGGGAAGAGAGGAAAAATCAGAAGAGCTGACACATTTCCGGATCGATCATATGAAAGACATTGTGATTCTGGAACGGGGAGTGGATATGATTTTCGGAGGAATTAATCCCGGACAGTATGCCAGAAAATATATTTCCCGGAGGGGAGAGCTTGAAGAAAAATGCGAGATCAGCTGTAAGGTCGATCTGTGGCAGGAGGTTGTGGAAACATTTGGAAGCGGAGTTATGATTACCAGAAAAAATGGAAAAGAGATTACTGTGTCAATTTCTGCGATTCCTTCTGTTTTACGAAACTGGGTTCTTGCACATATTACAGAATGCGAGGTCGTTGCCCCGAAGCATTTTCGGGATGAGATTCAGACAGCGGTTATGGAGGCATATAGGAAATACTGGGAGTGAGTAATAGAATCCATAGTTTTTCACTAAACGTAAAAGGCAGATACATGAACTGGTTGCTCATGTGTCTGCTTATTTAAATAACAAAATGTCATGTCAACTGCTATTGGCGGGTTATTATGTTCTTCTGAATCTGGAAACTCATCCCATCGCTGCCATGATTGAAATTGTCATCCTATTTATCATCTTTTGCTACATGAGAAGTATAGTCTTAATTGTTGATATATATATTATATCTCTGAAAGTAGTTTAAATTAAAGGGTGAATTAGAAAATTTCTCAAAATCAGTAAAATGGTTGAAGTTAATGCGCATCTGGCTTAACAATTTATTGGATTTTAACATTTCTTTTACTTATTTTGTGCGCTGTGTTTGCACTGAATGATCTGCCTGTTTCTTTTTTGGGAAAACCAGTGTAATAATAAAAATGACAAACAAATCGACCAGCTCAATCAAACAAAGGAGGAAAACGATTGAAAAAGTTACTCTATTGGATTGATCACTATCTGGAAGAAGCCATCCTGGTTATTTTCCTTATATTGATTGCTTGCGTGATGATGCTTCAGATTGTGGTACGCTATGTATTCCAGTCGCCGCTTCCCTGGCCGGAGGAGTTCTGCCGATACTGCTTTGTCTATTCGGTAATGATTGCTACCGGCTATTGTATCCGGAATGGCAGTATGCTTCGGGTAGATGTTGTCATCAACCTGTTCCCCAGAGGGATTGCATTTGCCCTGGATATCTTTTCCAAAATTCTGGCAACGGTGTTCTGTTTCATTATGTTAAAAGCAGCGTATAACGTGATGTACACGGCTTACGACATCCAACAGACTAGTCCGGCGATGCAGATGCCGATCTGGATTCTGTATTCTTCTGCGCCTCTTGGCTTTCTGCTCGGCGGTGTTCGTGGCATTCAGGGAATTATTCTGAGCTTTATCGAATACCGAAAGAATCCGCAGGGAGTGGATAAGACATCGGAAGCCGAAGAATATCTGGCGGAAGCGAAGAAACAGGAAGGAGGAGAAAAATAATGGTTGTTGTTATTTTTGCTTCATTTTTTACACTTCTTATATTAGCAGTGCCGATTGCGATGGCGATGGGATTCTCCACGATTCTTCCGGCGCTGATTGATCCTTCCTTCAGTGGAAACCTGGAGTTCGTTGTTCGCTCAATGATAAAGGGCGTTGATACGACATCGATTCTTGCGATCCCGCTATTTATGCTGTCAGGTGCGATCATGGCGACCGGAGGACTTTCCCGGAAGCTGTTCGATGTATTTGCGGTATTTATCGGCAAGATAAAGGGAGGTATGCCGTGCGCGGTGGTTGTGACCTGTCTGTTCTATGGAGCCATCTCCGGATCGGGACCGGCAACTTGCGCAGCTGTCGGAACCATGTGTATTCCCTTTCTTTACAGCCTGGGATATGACAAGGTGTGGTCTGCCGCGCTGGTAGCAACTGCCGGTGGTCTGGGCGTTATTATTCCGCCGAGTATTCCTTTTATTTCCTACGGTTTGGTAACGGATACCTCCGTCGGCGATATGTTTACGGCAGGTATTCTTCCCGGCTGCTTGATCGCTCTTTGCCTGATGGCCTATGTGCAGTATCACTGCCGAGTAAAAGGCGAAGACAGAGAGAAGATTGAGAGTCACTACAGTGAATTACGTTCCCGCGGTGTGCTTACGGTAATTAAGGATGGATTCTGGGCGCTGCTGACGCCGGTTATCATCCTGGGCGGTATTTACAGCGGAATCGTAACGCCGACGGAAGCGGCCTGCGTCTCCGTATTCTACGCCATCCTGGTATGCCTGTTTATCTACAAGACGGTGAAAGTAAAGGATCTGCTCGGTTTCTTCCGGGAAGGTGTCAAGACGTATGCTCCGCTTGGCATGATGCTGGCGCTGGCACAGGCATTTATGAAAGTGCTGGTTCTGTTAAATGCTCCGCAGACGATTGCTCATTTCCTGTCGGAGAATATTACCAGCAAGGTGCTGTTCCTGTTCGTATTGAACCTGGTAATGTTCTTGCTTGGCATGGTGCTGGATGTTGGTCCTGCGATCATGATTTTTGCACCGATGCTGCTGCCGTTTGCCAGAACGATGGGGATTGACGCGGTACATCTTGGAATTATTATGACGGTAAATCTGGCTGCCGGATTCGTAACGCCTCCCTTTGGCATGAACCTGTTCGTGGCGGCTCCACTGATACAGTCTCGTCCCATGACAGTCGGAAAGACGGCGCTGCCGCTCATTGCCTGGTATTGTGTCGCACTTATGCTGATTACATATATTCCGGCAATCAGCCTGTGTTTATTATAAGAACAACGCAGACGGAACAGAAAAGAAAACGGAAACGAAAATGGCTGAAATCATTACAAAAATTCATATGAGGAGGAAAATAAATGAAGAAAAAAGTAGTAGCAATGGTACTGGGAGCGGCAATGGTAATGTCCATGGCAGCCTGCGGAGGCGGAAAGACAGCGGACACGACGACGGCAGCAGCTGCAGATGCCGGGGCGGGAACCACGGCGGCAGTATCCGGAGCTGTAAATACGGATGATCTGCCGGAAGTAACGCTGACGCTGGGGTCGAGTGCGGCGTCTTCGAATGACACGTATCAGGTCATGGTAGATCTGGAGAAGGAAGTAGAGGAAAAGACTGGCGGCAAGCTAAAAATCAATGTGGTCTGGGACGGTACGCTGGGCGGCGATGGCGAGTTGGTGGAGAGCTGCATGGGCGGAAGCGTGGATATGGTATCCTTGGCATCTTCTCCGTTGCTGGCATATTTCCCGGAGATCGCGGTATTTGATATGCCGATGGTCTTTGACAGCACGGATCAGGCGGCTAAAGGACTGAGCGCCTTCACCGTAAGCTTCCAGCCGATTATGCGAGAGAAGAATATCGAGCTGCTGAGTCTGGGCTTCCAGCAGTTCCGCGGTTTATCCACGAATGTGGAGATTAAGACACCGGAGGATATCAAGGGTATGTCGATCCGCATTATGGAGAACAAATATCATCAGCTGTTCTGGCAGAATCTGGGAGCGAACCCGACTCCCATGGCATTCTCTGAGTTGTACCTGTCTCTGCAGCAGGGGCTGGTAGACGCGCAGGATAATCCGATCGGAGGCATCTATGCGAGCAAGTTCTATGAAGTGCAGGATTACATCATGCGGATTACGGCGTTCCCGTTTGTTAGCTTTATAATTATCAATGAAGATGTATATAATGGTCTTCCGGAGGAATATCAGAAGGTGCTGGTGGAGTTCGCAGAGGATTACAATGCGAAGAGCCTGGAAGTAACCCTGGCGACGGAGGATGGATATGTGGATCTGATGGAGAAGAACACCAATCAAATGCTGCAATTAGTGAATCAGATCCTTGATTTCCGGAAGATTCAGAACGGCAAGATGCGTTTGCATGTGTCATTAATTGATTTTAATGAGATGATAGCTTCTTTCCAGAAAGAATTCCGGGTACTTTCCGAAGAAAACGAGATCAGTTTTACTTTCCAGTTGCCGGATGAACCGATTATGGTATGGGCGGACAAGGAAAAAATGAGCATTGTTATCCGCAACATCATATCCAACGCATTCAAATTCACTCATTCCGGAGGAAGTATTTATATAACTACCGGATTGACAGACGACGGTAAACGTTGTTATGTACGGGTGGAAGATAACGGAGTAGGTATTCCACAAAATAAACTGACCGAGATTTTCGAACGCTTCTCGCAAGGAGAGAACGCGAAAAACTCCTATTATCAGGGCACGGGTATCGGATTGGCACTTTCAAAAGAGATCGTCAATCTGCATCATGGACAGATTCGTGCCGAAAGTCCCGAAGGACAAGGGGCGGTGTTTATTGTGGAACTTCTGATGGATAAGGAACATTACCGCCCGTCGGAAGTAGACTTCTATGTGGGAGATACAGAGACAGCCCCTGTTTCGGTAGAACAAGATCCTGTTGCAAATGCCATATCCGAAGACGGTACGGAAGAAGAACCGGAAATCGACGCTTCATTACCGACCCTTCTGTTGGTGGAAGATAACAAAGACCTTTGCCAGTTGATAAAGCTTCAGCTGGAAGACAAGTTCAATATCCATATTGCCAATAACGGAGTGGAAGGTTTGAAGAAAGTACATCTGTATCATCCGGATATTGTAGTGACCGATCAGATGATGCCCGAAATGGATGGGCTTGAAATGTTGCAATCCATCCGCAAAGATTTCCAGATCAGCCATATCCCTGTCATTATCCTGACTGCGAAGAATGATGAAGGCGCCAAGACCAAAGCGATCACTTTAGGGGCGAACGCCTACATTACTAAACCTTTCAGTAAGGAATATCTGTTGGCACGTATCGACCAGTTGCTTGCCGAACGGAAACTGTTTCGTGAACGAATCCGTCAGCAAATGGAAAACCAGACGACGACCGAAGAAGACAGCTACGAACAATTTTTGGTAAAGAAAGACGTACAGTTCCTCGAAAAGATACATCAGGTCATTGAAGAAAATATGGACGACAGTGACTTTAACATTGACACCATAGCATCCGGTATCGGATTGAGCCGTTCGGCATTCTTCAAGAAACTGAAGAGTCTTACCGGCCTGGCGCCCGTTGACCTGGTAAAAGAGATTCGTTTGAATAAATCTATCGAGCTGATTAAAAATACGGATTTAAGTGTTTCCGAAATTGCTTTTGCTGTCGGATTCAAGGATTCGGGATATTATAGTAAGTGTTTCCGGAAAAAATATAATCAGTCCCCTCGCGAATATATGAATGAATGGCGGAAAGGAGAGAGATAACCGATTACAAAATGCTTTCTTAATCGTCCTTTTAGAAACCTAATTAAGATTCGAAAGAATGAACAACATTAAGAAAGTATTATCAGCGTGGATGCTGGTTGCCTGTGTACTACCTGTGGCAGCCCAGTATCCTGTAATTCCGGACTCGGTAAAAGCAAGAGGAGCAAAACAAGAAGCGGAGTTTGAACGGAAATCGGATGCGGCATGGGAAAAAGCTTTGCCGACAGTGTTAGAAGAAGCAAAGAAAGGTCGTCCCTATAAGCCTTGGGCCTCCAAACCCGAAGATTTGATAAAAAGTAATATCCCGGCTTTCCCCGGCGCGGAAGGCGGAGGTATGTATACTCCCGGTGGTCGTGGAGGTAAAGTGATAACTGTCACAAATCTGAATGATCGTGGACCGGGTTCTTTCCGTGAAGCATGTGAAACTGGTGGTGCACGTATTATCGTTTTTAATGTTGCTGGTATCATCCGTCTGGAATCTCCGATTATCGTCCGTGCTCCTTACGTAACTATTGCCGGACAAACAGCTCCGGGAGACGGTGTTTGTATTGCTGGAGAATCATTTTGGGTAGATACACATGATGTGGTGGTACGTCACATGCGTTTCCGTCGTGGAGAAACGAAAGTATGGCATCGTGATGACTCTTTCGGAGGTAACCCTGTTGGTAATATAATGATCGACCACTGCTCCTGTACATGGGGATTGGATGAGAACATTTCTTTCTATCGCCACATGTACGACCCGAGTGAAGGACAATATGAAAGCAAAGACTTGAAACTTCCTACTGTAAACGTAACTATTCAAAATACTATCTCGGCAAAAGCGTTGGATACATACAATCATGCGTTTGGTAGCACGTTAGGTGGTGAGAACTGTGCATTTGCCCGTAACCTTTGGGCTAGTAACTCCGGACGTAATCCTTCTATCGGCTGGAATGGTATATTCAATTTCGTTAATAATGTAGTATTCAATTGGGTGCACCGTTCTTCTGATGGTGGTGATTATACCGCGATGTTCAATATGATTAACAACTACTACAAACCGGGACCTGCTACTCCTAAGGATTCCAATGTAGGACATCGTATCTTGAAACCGGAAGCCGGACGAAGCAAGCTGGACCACAAGGTGTACGGACGTGTGTATGCCGATGGAAACATTATGGAAGGTTATCCTGAAATCACAAAGGATAACTGGAACGGTGGTATCCAGGTGGAGGAACAGCCCAATGCCGACGGATATACCGAACTGATGCGCAGCTATGAGCCGTTCGCCATGCCTCATGTCCATATCATGTCGGCCAAAGATGCTTACGGATATGTGCTCGACAATGTGGGAGCCAATATCCCCAGCCGCGATATCGTGGACACCCGTATTGTGGAAGAGGTGAGAACCGGTATTCCTTATTATGAAAAGAAACTTCCCAAGGATGCTTACGGAGACAAGTGGGGCTTGTCACCGAAATCGCAGGATGAGGACGGATTGTTCAAGTACCGTCGCTTGCCGAAGGATTCTTATAAACTGGGTATCATCACCGATGTCCGCCAGATGGGTGGATATCCCGAATACAAAGGGACTCCGTATGTGGATACAGATGGTGATGGTATGCCCGATGAATGGGAAAAGGCGAACGGCTTGAATCCCAATGATCCTTCTGATGCCAACAAGGATTGCACCGGTGACGGATATACCAATATAGAGAAATACATCAACGGCATCAGTACGACAAACTGTATTGACTGGTCTGATTTGAAGAATAATTTTGATACGTTGGCGGCAAAAGGAAAGCTGATGTAATATGGATAGGAAGGAAAGATTTTTGAGTATGAAAAGGTTAGGTGTAATGTGTCTGTTGCTCATGGCGGTAATTCTTGCCGCCGGAGCAGTGGATTTGGATCGCGAGGGTCGTGACCCTGCTTATGTGGAATCTATTGTAAAGCGTTCGCAGAAGATTGTGGACAAGTTGGAACTGAAAGATGCGGAGATGGCACAGCATGTGACACATATCATTGCCAACCGCTATTTTAAGTTGAATGACATCTACGAGGTGCGTGATGCCAAAGTGAAGCAGGCCAAAGAGACCTTGACCGGTGATGCCAAGCAGGCGGCGGTCAAAGCGGCAGAGGATGAGAAGGATGCGGCACTGTATCGCTGTCATTTTGAGTTTCCGGCTGCCTTGTCGCTCTATCTGGACGACAAACAAATAGATGCGGTGAAGGACGGGATGACGTATGGCGTGCTGATGGTGACTTATAATTCTCATGTGGATATGATTCCCACGCTTACCCAGGAAGAGAAAGCGCAGATTATGGCATGGCTTGTTGAAGCCCGTGAATTTGCCATGGATGCTGAAAATTCAAATAAGAAACATGCTGCTTTCGGCAAATACAAAGGCCGGATTAATAATTACCTCTCTAAGCGGGGATATGATTTGGTGAAAGAACGTAAGGCTTGGTATGAACGTATCAAGGCACGTGGAGGAAAGATATAAATTAATGTTTATTGAAAAGCGGAAAAGGAGCTTGCCCGGTGAAACGGTGTCAAGCTCTTTTTTATGTGCGGATAGAGAGTACAACAGGCTTTCTGTTCCGTCTTTGATATAGAAATACTCGCAATGTGTGTTTGAATCATGTTAAAAGCAGGGTGTTATGTTACGAAGTTATAGAAAAAATAATAATTTAGCGACCAAATGAATCAACTAAAGAAACTATTTGCAGTGGCAGCATTGACTGCATGTGTGTTGCCTGTGGCGGCACAGTATCCTGTAATTCCTGATTCGGTAAAAATCAGAGGAGAAGAACAACAAAAGGAAATAGACCGGAAATCGGATGAGGCATGGGCGAAAGCATTACCTGTAGTAATGTCTGAGGCTGCTCAAGGACGTCCTTATAAACCATGGGCATCCAAACCGGAGGATTTAATAAAGAGCAACATACCTGCCTTTCCCGGGGCAGAAGGGGGAGGGGTCTATACTCCCGGTGGACGTGGAGGAAAAGTAATTGTGGTCAATTCGCTGGCCGACAGTGGGCCCGGAACATTGCGTGAGGCATGTGAGACCGGTGGCGCGCGTATTGTTGTGTTCAATGTTTCGGGCGTTATCCGGCTGAAAACCCCTATAAACGTCCGTGCTCCGTATATCACTATTGCAGGTCAGACAGCTCCGGGGGATGGGGTTTGTGTAACAGGAGCCTCTTTCCTGCTTGATACGCATGATATTATTATCCGCCATATGCGTTTCCGTCGGGGGGCGCAGGATGTGTTCTTCCGGGATGATGCTTTGGGAGGTAACTGTGTGGGTAATGTTATTATCGATCACTGCTCTGCCAGTTGGGGACTGGATGAAAACATGTCTGTTTACCGCCATGTATACAATCGCGATTCCACAGGGCATGGTCTGAAGCTTCCTACTGTCAACATAACTATTCAGAACTCTATTTTTTCGGAAGCTTTGGATTGTTACAATCATGCTTTCGGGGCGACTATAGGTGGGCATAACAGTATGTTTTGCCGTAACTTGTTCGCATCCAATATCAGCCGTAACTGTTCCATTGGCATGAGTGAGGATTTTAATCTGGTAAACAATGTGACTTTTAATTGGTGGAACCGTTCTGTTGACGGGGGAGATGAAACCAGCCGTTTGAATATTATTAATAATTATTTTAAACCGGGGCCTATCACTCCGAAAGATAAGCCGATTGCCCACCGGATTGTGAAACCCGAATCAAGTCGTGACAAGAAGAAACCGGATACATTTGGTAAAGCATATGTAGCCGGAAATGTAGTGGAAGGTAATGCGCGTGTGACAAAGAATAATTGGGATGGCGGTGTGCAGGTGTACGATATGCCGGACGCAGGGAAGTTTACAGATCAAATTCGTGTAAACGAGCCTTTCTCAATGCCCCATGTGACTATTATGGATGCCAAAACTGCCTATAATTATGTATTGGAAAATGCCGGGGCTACTTTCCCTAAAAGGGATGCGGTGGATGCCCGTGTGATGAAGACGGTGAAGACAGGGAAAGCTATTTACGTGAAAGACGCTCCTGAATTCGTTAGTACTTATGTAAAAAGACGTCTTCCTGTTGACTCTTATAAACAAGGTATCATTACAGATCCCCGTCAGGTAGGTGGCTTGCCCGAATATAAAGGTACGCCTGTGGTTGATACGGATGGTGATGGTATGCCGGATGTCTGGGAGGTGAGATACGGACTCAATCCTAATGATCCGGGTGATGCGGTGAAAGATTGTAATGGCGACGGGTATACCAATATTGAAAAATACATTAATGGCATAGATCCTGCAAAGAAAGTGGATTGGACGGATATAAAGAACAATCATGATACTTTGGCAAAACGTAAAAGTTTGATGTAAAATGAATTATAAGTTATTATTATTTGGATTTTTAAGTTTGGGGTTTGCGCGGATTTCTGCGCAAACCTTTCCTTTACAGGTGAAGGAAGAAAAACTGACTTATGTGACTGATGAACGCGGAAACCGTATTCTAGATTATTCTTCTTGCGGTTACCGTAACTCGGAATACCCTATACCTGATGTGGCGAATGCCGTTTTTGTTTCATGGAAGCCTGGGGATAATTCCTCTCGTATTCAGCGCGCCATTGACTATGTATCTTCATTGGCTTTGGATAAAAATGGTTTTCGTGGGGCTGTTTTGCTGGATAAAGGAACTTTTGAATTGAATGAGAGCTTGCGTATTTCTGTGTCGGGAGTCGTGCTGCGCGGCAGTGACAGGGAACAGACCGTATTGTTGAAAAAGGGAGTGGACAGAGGAGCTTTGCTTTATATTGAAGGGCGGAATGATTTGGCTGTTACGGATACCTTGGATGTGTTGACATCATACGTTCCTGTAAATACTTGTACTTTTCAGGTAACCAATAATGTACAGCTGGTTTCCGGAGAGCGGGTCCGGATTGTCCGCCCCTCTACGAAAGAATGGATTGCTTCTGTCGGTTGTGATATTTTTGGCGGAGGTATTTCCGCTTTGGGCTGGAAAGAAGGAGAGATGGATTTGGTTTGGGATAGGTCGGTAAGTAAGGCGGATGGAAACCAATTGACTTTGGATGCTCCTTTGACAATGGCTTTGGATAATAAATGGGGAACTGTCAAAGTGTTACGTTATAGTTGGCCGGGCAGAATCGCAGAAGCAGGTTTGGAGAATCTGACATTGGCTTCTGACTATGATAAGAAGTATCCTAAAGATGAGGATCATTGCTGGACGGGGGTATCTATAGAAAATGCCGAAAACTGTTGGGTGCGCAGGGTAAATTTTAAGCACTTTGCAGGAAGTGCTGTGATTGTACAGCGTACCGGCTCTAAAACAACTGTAGAAGATTGTGTATCCACAGAACCTGTTTCAGAGATAGGTGGAATGCGTCGCAGTACATTTTATACTATGGGGCAGCAGACACTTTTTCAGCGTTGTTATTCTAAACAGGGTATTCATGATTTCTCAGCCGGATTTTGTGCGGCAGGTCCGAATGCTTTTGTACAGTGTGATTCGGAAGAGTCGTTAGGATTCAGCGGTTCTATTGATTCCTGGGCTTGCGGGTTATTATTTGATGTGGTAAACATTGATGGCCATGATTTGGTGTTTAAGAATTTGGGACAGGATAAAAATGGTGCCGGTTGGAATACAGGCAACAGTCTTTTCTGGCAATGTACAGCTGCCGGGATAGAGTGTTATTCACCGGCAAGAGATGCGGTAAACCGTGCATACGGTTGTTGGGCGCAATTCTCGGGTGACGGCCAATGGGCGGAATCAAATAATCACGTACATCCCCGCAGCTTGTTTTATGCACAGTTGGCGGCACGTTTGAATAAAGATTGTTCTGACCAGGCACGTATTCTTCCCAGGGCTACCAACGCAACCAGCAGTCCTACCGTAGAAGCGGCAATGGAGATGGCAAAGGAAGCTTATACTCCCCGTCTTACTATGCAAAAATGGATTGAGGAAGCACCTTATACAGCCAGTGTGTCTTCCGGAAAACTGAAATCTTTAGAAGATTTGAAGTTCAAGACACCTATATATAAGGAAAAAGAGGATCATCTGTTTGCCATTATTAATGGACGTATGCAGGTGGATGGCCGGTTACTGGTAGGCGGCAGGCAGGAGGTTCCTTGGTGGAATGGGAAACTGAGGACCAGCTTCTTGTCTAAAGCCAAGCCACATGTTACCCGTTTCGTGCCGGGACGCGAAGGACTTGGGCTGACGGATAGAATTGATTCTACGGTGAATTATATGGTGAAGAATCAGATTTTGGTTTTAGATCATAATTACGGTTTGTGGTATGAGCGTCGTCGTGACGATCATGAGCGTGTCCGTCGCCGTGATGGAGATGTGTGGGGGCCATTCTACGAACAACCGTTTGCCCGCAGTGGAGAAGGTACTGCTTGGGAAGGATTGAGCAAGTATGATTTGAACCGTCCCAATGCATGGTATTGGAACCGGTTGAAGCAGTTTGCCGAAAAAGGGGCGGAGAAAGGTCTTTTGCTTTTCCATGAGAATTACTTCCAGCATAATATCTTGGAGGCGGGAGCACATTGGGTAGACTGTCCTTGGCGGTCGGCCAATAATATCAATCAGACCGATATGCCTGAACCTGTTCCTTTTGCCGGTGACAAACGTATCTTTGTAGCGGATATGTTTTATGATATCAGTCATCCGGTACGTCGTGAGTTTCATAGAAAGTATATTCGCCAATGCTTGGATAATTTTGCCGATGATGCAAATGTGGTACAACTGATCAGTGCGGAGTTTACCGGTCCGTTGCATTTTGTACAATTCTGGCTGGATGTGATAGGAGAGTGGGAGAAAGAAACCGGTAAGAAAGCGACCGTGGCGTTAAGTGCGACAAAGGATGTTCAAGATGCCATTCTGAATGATACGCAGCGTGCGAAATTAGTTGACATTATTGATATTCGTTACTGGCACTATAAAGTGGATGGTCTTTATGCTCCCGAAGGTGGAAAGAACCTGGCTCCCCGTCAGCATGCCCGTAAAATGAAAGTAGGTAAGGTTACTTTTGATGAAGCTTATCGGGCGGTGAGTGAATATCGTAAGAAGTTCCCGGAAAAAGCGGTTACTTACTATGCGCAGAATTATCCGGATATGGCTTGGGCTGTCTTCATGGCAAGTGGCTCTTGCTCGGTTGTTCCGGTTGCCGATGAAAGCTTTTTAACTGATGCGGCTGCTATGGATATGGAGGATACTGGTACAAATAAGTATCAGAAACTGGTAAAATCTGGTATTGGAAGTATCATTTATTCCCATTCTGCAACAGATATTCCTGTTCATTTATCACCTGGGAAATACATATTGAAGTCTGTTGATCCGAAGACCGGAGCAATAACGGTGATTGCTAAACGATTGAATATTAAAGATATATATATGCTTAAAGCAGAGGAAAACAAAGATTGTATTTATTGGTTTCATAGAATTTAGTACATGGAAGGAGAACCGGACTTATTTTGGTTCTCCTTTTTAATGAAAATCTGTATTATTTAGCATATATGTTTTTCAGCAGGTTATCTGTTTTTTCGGTCCAATAATCAAATATTACCTAAAAAAGTAGCGTATCCTCCCTAGTTTTGCATCATCATCAAAACAACCTATAATTAGTATACTGTGATGGAACAAAACTTAAATGATAAGACAGCTTGCTTGGTAACCGCTTTCCAATCGGGAGATGTAAGTGCATTCTCTACATTATATGATATGCATATTAATCTTCTATTTAATTATGGATGTAAGTTAACTACTGACAAAGAATTGTTGAAGGACTGCATTCATGATGTCTTTGTAAAATTGTATACAAAGAAGGCTGAATTGGGTATCATTGACAACTTCAAATCATACCTCCTCATTTCCTTGAAAAACAAGTTATGTGATGAACTTCGCAGACGGATGTTCATGTCGGAAACGGCTGTTGAGGAACTGAATCCCGTTGCAGCAGGTGATGATGTAGAACATCAATATTTGGAAAAGGAAAAAAGTTGTTTTGAAAATATAAAAGTAAAACATTTGTTGGCTCAATTATCTCCGCGCCAACGTGAGGCACTTACCTTATATTATATAGAAGAGAAGAAATATGAAGATATTTGTACCATTATGGATATGAATTACCAGTCGGTACGAAATTTGATGCATAGAGGTATTACAAGATTAAGGGAATTGGTAGGATAATATTTTAAGTTTTCAGGTGAGTACAACTTTGAACCACTATCCGTCATAATGAAAAATGATTGTAACGTGGATACAAAAAAGATGTATAGCAAGGTAGAAGACTTTTTGAAGGATGACGACTTTATCAAGTATGTTCTGGATGATGCTCCTGAATCAGCTTTTCATTGGGATAAGCTTTTAAAGGAGCACGCAGAACTGCTGAAAGTATTTGAAGAGGCCAAGAATGTATTATTGGTTTCTGATGAAGCAATGGAAGTAATGACTTTATCTGAAGAAAGAAAACTAAAACATCGTATTTTTACTACATTAGAGATAAATAATATGGATTATTAATTAATTTGTTAACCATAGAAAAATGAGAAAAGACATGAAGAAATGTCCTAAGCCGTTGGGTTACGGAATCAGACGAACACCTGTTGTGTTAGGATTATCAGCTGCATTATGTATGCCGGCTGCTTTTTCGTATGCAAATGTTGATAATGGAATGGATCGTGAATCTGTTCTATCTGTTATGCAAGGAAAAACAATCAAAGGACAAATCTTGGATGAAACAGGAGAGTCTATGATTGGAGTTTCTGTGTTGGTAAAGGGTACGACTATAGGAACCGTTACTGATTTTGATGGTAATTATACACTTGAAGTGCCTAGTGGAAAGAATATATTGGAGATTTCCTATATAGGTTATAAGACTAAAGAAATTACTATTGGGAATAATAGTCTGATAAATATAAAAATGGAACCTGATACACAGGCTTTGGATGAAGTTGTGGTAATAGGTTATGGTACTGTGAAGAAACGTGATTTGACTGGTGCGGTGGCTTCCATGAAAAATGAAGATGTGACAGTTGCTCCTACTAGTAATGTGATGGAGGCTTTACAAGGAAAAATTGCAGGTATGGATATTGTGAAGTCTAGCGGGCAGGTTGGTGAAGATGTTTCTATTTTGTTGCGTGGCTCTCGTTCTATTTATGGTAGTAATGAACCGTTATTCATTATTGATGGTATTCCTGGGAGTTATAGCCAGGTGAACCCTTCTGATATTGAGAGTGTGGATGTATTAAAAGATGCCTCTTCTACTGCTATTTATGGTTCAGCAGGAGCTAATGGCGTAGTCATTATAACAACAAAACGTGGGAAGGAAGGAAAAGCTACTGTAAACTTTGATGCATATTATGGTTTCAGTGGTTCACCTAATTATAAGCATGGTATGGTTGGAGATGAATGGGTGAATTATCAAAGAGAAGCTTATAAGTATAAGAATGGAGATTACCCTTCTGATATGTCTGCTTTATTTGGTAATCAAGATTATACGGATGCTTATAATGCTGGAAAGTGGATTGATTGGATTGATGAAGCCTCAGGTAATACAGCTACAACCCAAAAATATAGTCTTTCTGTTTCAGGGGGTAGTGAGAAGACTAAGATATTTGCTTCAACTTCTTATAATAGAGAAGAGGGTTTATTGAGTAATGACAATCTTAATAAATATTCATTGCGATTGAATATTGATCAAGAAATTTTCTCTTGGGCTAAAATGGGCTTTACTTCTAATCTAACTTATCAAGATAGAAATCAAGGAGTGAAAAATACCTTTACAAAAGGTCTTTCATCATTTCCTTTGGGAGATGCTTATGATCAAAATGGGAAAATAAATCATGAATATATTACAGGACAATATTCTCCATTAGGTGATTTTATTGAAGATCAATATGTGAATAATACTCGTTCCACTTATTTGAATGTTAGTGGTTATTTGGAACTGAGTCCAATAAAAGATTTTACTTTTACAAGCCGTATTAATGGTACGCTCAGTGATTCTCGTCAAGGACAATATTGGGGAGATCAATGTAATGCTAATAGACCTAGTTATGCAGGTTCACCTCATGCTGCTATTACTAATAAGAACGCATGGAATTATACATGGGAGAATATTCTTTCTTATAATACTACTATTGCAAAAGATCATAATATAGGTGGTTCTGTTATTACTTCTTGGAATAAGAATCAAAATGATAGTAGCTTAGCTGCAGCTAGTGGTCAAATGGTAGATCGTTGGTCATTTTGGCGATTAGCATCCGGCGCATCGCAGCATGTTGAGTCTGATTTTGCTCAAACACAGAAAATGTCATTTGCTGTTCGTTTCAATTATTCTTATAAAGGTAAGTATTTGTTTACATTCTCAAATCGTTGGGATGGTGTGTCTCAGTTCTCAGCAGGGCATAAGTGGGATAGTTTCCCTGCTGGAGCAATTGCATGGCGTATCTCTGACGAACCTTTTATGAATGTGGCAAAAAATTGGTTGAATAATTTAAAACTGCGTGTAGGATATGGTATTACAGGTAATTCGGGCGGGGTGGATGCTTATGGTACAACTACACAAGCCTATGTTTATACCGGTAATGGACTTACTTTAAATGGTCAAAACTCTTCTTTTACTCAGTATACAGGTACTTATGGTAGCAAGGATTTGGGTTGGGAAAAGTCTTATAACTGGAATGTTGGTTTGGACTATGGCATATTAAACAATCGCGTTGATGGTTCTATCGAATGGTTTAAAACAACAACAAAAGGTTTGCTCTTTAAACGTACTTTGCCTATTACTAGTGGTTTGACCGGTTGGGGATCCCCATTATCTATTTGGCAGAATATTGCTGAAACTAGTAATCAAGGTGTGGAAGTCACCATTAATTCACATAATATAAAAACCAAAGATTTTAGTTGGAATACCACACTATCTGTAACATGGAGTAAAGAGAAAATAGAAAAATTGCCTGACGGTGATTTAATTTCTGAAAATTTGTTTGTAGGGCATTCTATAAAGTCCATCTATGGCTATAAATATACCGGAATTTGGGGTACAAATACTCCTCAGGATATTTTGGAGGCTTATGGTGTTAAACCCGGTTTTATTCAGATTGAAACTTTGGAAAAAGATGGTGATGGTGGAGTACACAAATATAGTACAAATGACCGTCAAGTGTTGGGACACACTAATCCGGATTGGATTGTTGGCTTGAATAATACATTTACTTATAAAAATTTTGATTTGTCTGTATTTGCAATGGCTCGTTATGGTCAAACTATTAATAGTGATTTGTTGGGTTATTATACGGCAGAACAAAGTGTAACAACAAATCAGTTGGCTGGAGCGGATTATTGGACGGAAAATAACCAGGGAGCTTATTATCCTGCTCCAGGTACAGGATCGGAACAAAGTACGGTCATCTCAGCTTTAAGAGTGCGTGATGGTTCATTCATAAAAGTGAAAAATATCACTTTAGGATATACTTTTCCAGTTAATATCTCACGTAAGGCTTTGATGGAAAAATGCCGTATCTATGCAACTGCATACAATCCGTTTATTTATGTAAAGGATAAACAGTTGAAGGGTACAGATCCAGAAACAAACGGTTCGGATGCATTCCCTACTTTTAGACAGTTTGTATTCGGAGTTAATTTAACTTTCTAACTTTTATATAGGAGATATTTACAATGAAAAATATATTCAGAAAACTTACTTTATATTCAGTGGCTTTAGCTGCTGTATCTTTCAGCTCTTGTTCGTTGGAAGAAAATAATCCGGCAGGCTTTACCAAGGAAAATCTTGCTACTTCTATTGAAGGGTATGAAACGTTGGTTAACCAGTGTTATTTTGCTATGGAAAGATATTTCTATGGTACGGATAGTTGGATGAGTTTGACCGAAGGTGATTCAGACCTTTGGACCTATCAGGCTAATCAATCAACTTCATACACCCAATGGTTTTGGTTCTTTGCAGGAGCATCTCCTAATACCACTTATACAAATAATTGGTGGAATGGTACTTATGATGGAGTAGGCTCTTGTAATGAAGCAATTGCATTGGCTGGTTATGCACCATATAAAACGGAAGCGGAACGAAATGCTAAAGTTGCAGAAGCCCGTTTCTTGCGTGCAATCTATTATTTTAATGCGGTAGAGCAATTTGGTGGGGTCACTATGTTGACTGAACCTGAGACAACTTTGAATTATGCTCCGGAACGTACAGATCCGCTGACTATTTATAAAGAAGTTATTATTCCTGATTTAGAATATGCTGTAGAATGGTTGGCAGTTGGTACACATGCCACTACTACGGTTCCAACCAAAAAGGCAGCTTTGGGATTTTTGGCAAAGGCCTGTTTGCAAACTTATGAATATGGTTCGACAGAATATTTGCAAAAGGCTTTGGATTCGGCTAAAGAATTGATTGCTGATTGTGAATCAGGTGGTGCAAAATATAATGCTTATATGTATCCGACCTATGAAGAAGTTTTTAAAGAATCGAATAATTGGGAAAATAAAGAAGCTTTGTGGAAGCATCGTTGGTATGCTGGTTCTGATGGTCATGGTTCTAGTAACGGTAACTATAAATTAAATCGTAATGATGAATATTTCTTGTGTAATGTGAATAAATTCGGAGCACGTGAAGACAATCAGGAGACACGGCTTACTTGGGAAGGCTCAATTACCGGTATCTTTATGCCCACACAGCATTTATTGAGTTTATATGTACAGAAAGACGGAACATTGGACCCCAGATTTCATGAATCGTTCACTACAGAGTGGAACGCGAACAAGAATTACACGTGGGATGAAAGTGCCGTACACATGTATGATAAGGAAGAAGCCGTCATCGGCAAAGCTCTGAATAAAGGAGACTTAGCCATTAAATTCATCATGCCGCAGGACATCGATTATGCGACAGAGAAACAAAAAGAACACATTTCTGATTATTTGCTAATTGATTA
>OLHE01000943.1_pt1 | contig 20779 bp, 15 predicted proteins | sample 1605821 | NCBI WGS metagenome assembly OLHE01 (sample SAMN03283250) | human gut metagenome | biome: human-associated habitat; material: feces | host: Homo sapiens | place: USA | collected 2013
CCATCACGGGCATCCTCGCTGCTGCTCTCGTTGTCCATGGCTTCGGCATGAAGAAGGCTGGTCGTACCGATGGCGGTGCTCCGTTCGAGAAGGAACGCGAGTGGGATATGAAGCATCCGAATGAATCCATTGGCATCTACACCCTCGATGACAATTCGAAGGGAGGCAACTAATAATGACTCGTTCAATCATCGATCCTATTACTCGTATCGAAGGTCACCTTCGTGTTGAAATGGAAGTCGACAACGGCGTTGTAACTGATGCTTGGGTCTCAGGTGGTTGTTTCCGTGGCATGGAGCTCGTCGTTCAGGATCGTACTCCTGAGGATGCTGCTCAGATCGTTCAGCGTATCTGCGGTGTTTGCCCGGTTTCACACACTCACGCTTCATCGCTCGCAGGTGAAGCTGCTTATGGCATCGTCATTCCGAACCAGGCTCGTATCATCCGTAACCTGGTTGAGGGCGGTCAGTTCCTGCACAGCCATATCCTGTGGCTCTACACGCTCGCTGCGCTCGACTATGTCAACCCGCTCAATGCGCTCAATGCAAACGTGGGCAAGGCTTACGACCTCATGGAGGCTGCAGGCACTTCTTGCAGCACCGACCTCAAGACCCTGATGGGCACGCTCACCAAGTTCGCGAACAACGGTCAGCTCTCCATCTTCAGCGGTGGTTGGTTCCTCGATGGTCAGGCTCCTGAGGCTTACAAGCTCGATCCTGAAGCAGACCTCATCTGCACGGCTCACTACCTCGAAGCTCTGAACATGCAGGCTAAAGCATCTGAGATCTGCGGTCTCATCGGTGGCAAGATGCCTCATATCATGACGCTCGTTCCTGGTGGTACGGCATTCGTTCCTACGGAAGAGAAGCTCGACGAGCTCTATTCCATCACGCGTGAGATCCGCGATTGGGTTGATTCCACCATGCTCCCCGACACCAAGATCATCGCCAGCGCTTATCCCGAGGCTCTTGGCTTCGGTCGCGGCTGCGGTCGCTATGTTGCTTGGGGCGTTTTCCAGCGCGAGAACTTCGAGATGGCAGATCGCTACATGCCTTCTGGCGTTGTTTACACCAACGACGGCCTTCGCCTTGAAGACCCTGATCCTTCGCTGATCAAGGAATATGTTGGTCACTCCTGGTATGTAGGCGATTCTAACCTCAACCCGAAGGAAGGCGTCACTGATCCGCTCTACACCGAGTACTATGTTGCTGGTACCGAGCACGAGGAAAATGGTCACATGATCGGTACGGTCAACGATCGTTACACCTGGTCTAAGGGCCCGAGCTACAATGGTGAATGCATGGAGGCAGGTCCGTTCTCCCGCGTTCTCGCAGCTTATCTGCGTGGTGGCGAGAAGAATCGTTACATCGTCAACAACCTCGACAAGCTCATGGCAGACCTCAACCTCACGCTTCCGCAGCTCCAGTCCACGCTCGGTCGTGTTGCTGCACGTCAGGTTGAATGCTCCTACATCGCTCACCTCATGGTCGATTGGGTCGACGAACTCATCGAAGCACTCAAGGGTGGCGACAGCGAGTACTTCCGCGCACCTGAGCACCTTACGGGTTATGGTTGCGGCATGTGGGAAGCACCGCGTGGCGCTCTCTACCATGACGAGCATGTCGACAATGGTCGTATCACTGGCTACCAGATCATCATTCCTACTACTTGGAATATCGCTCCGCGCAATGCTGAGGGCGTTCGTGGTCCGATGGAGCAGGCTCTTATCGGTACGCCGGTCGCTAATGTCGATGCACCTATCAATGCGCTTCGTACCGTCCACAGCTTCGACCCCTGTACTGCTTGCGCAGTTCATGTGTCTGAGCCTGCTACGGGCAAGCACTTCGAAACCGTTACCAGCCCTTGGGGGGTGAGATAAATGGCACATCTCGCACACTATAAGCAGGCACATCCGCTGCCCATGAAGGTTACCCACTGGGTCAACCTCGTGTGCATGGCGCTCCTTATCTTCACCGGCTTTCTGATCCATTTCCCGTTCTGGGCGGGTCTTACCGGTGTCGCGCGTGGCGTGCATGTTTTCTGCGGTATGCTTTTGGTCCTCAACTGCATCCTGCGTATCATCTTCGCATTCATGTTCCACTCTGCTCCTACGGGCGGTACGCGTAACATGGTTCGCGACTACAAGACCTACCTTCCGCAGGCAGACAACAGGCATCAGCTCGGTGCTTGGATCAAGTATTACCTGTTCATCAAGAAGGATCACCCGCTGTCAGCTAAGCTGGGCGTTCCGCAAAAGCTCTCTTATCTGGCTGTTTGCGTTCTGATCCTCGTTATGGGTTATACCGGATTCTGCCTCTGGATCCCCACCGCTTCCTGGAGCTTCTTCGCTGCAGGCACGGCAGCAGTGGGTGGCATGATGTCAATGCGCATCATCCATTACTTCATGATGTTCGTCTTCATCTGCTTCTCGATGATCCACATCTACCTGGTCTTCATCGAAGGCACGGCGAACGCGAAGAACATGCTGGCGGGCAAAGAGCACGGCGGTCTGGTTTACGACCCCGAGCGTCACTGCATCGTTGGCGAAGACCACAGCGTAGGCGATCACTAATTCGGTATCGCTTGCAGAGCACGATCTTTGAAAGGGCCCGACTCGTCGGGTCCTTTTTTTTAACTCCTCCTCTCTTTCTCCAGCGATCCTCACTCGTTCATATGAAAGATCGTCCAGTGTAAGATCGAAAAGCAGGCTTACGCGCGACTGGTCGATCTAATGAACCAGTGAAGACGCTGCACGAGATAGTTAGCTGTGTTTGCCAGTATGATAAGGGTGAAACACGCAAAGAGAGGCTGCTATGAAAAAGAGCGACGAACAGGAACAGAAGTGCCGCAAAGAGCTGATGAAGGGCCTGCCTCCCATCAACCTTGGCGCACTCTTCATGCCGCCGATCTGGGGACCAGCAAACGGCATTTGGATCACGATCCTGTATTATCCGCTGTGGCTCTTCGCGGACAACCTCTTCTACGCATCCTTCACGGACCCCTCTCCGCTTTCGGTGGTCTTCTCGATCATCGTCGCTGTTCTGCTCGCGGCGGTCACTATCGTGTTCGCTCGTGTCTCGCAAGGGTATGCCTGTGAGCGCGCCATCTCGCTCGGACGCACCAAAGAGTGGTATATCAAGCGTCAGCGCGTTTGGGCGATCGCTATGGGTATCCTGGCTGCTCTGATGATCTTCGGTGCCACCTATTACAACCTGGTCATTCGTCCTGGCATGCCAGTGGCGTAAGGCAAGAAGGGGAGCGCGCTATGAAGATCGCTGTCTTTTGCGTGGGGAATCGCCTGATGCTCGATGATGGTATCGGCCCTGCAGTCTACGATGAACTGGTCGAGCACTATGAGATCCCTGAAGGGGTCGATCTTTACGATCTGGGCTGCATGACCATGAAACTGCTTAACAAAGTGGACGAATACGACTTCATCATCACGGTCGATGCGGTCGATGGGACGGACAGCGAACCGGGCACGGTGTTTCGCTATAAGCCAGAAGACATCGCGCGCACGCAAGATGCGATGGCTTCACTTCACGAGCTCAAGCTCGTCGACCTCTTCGATGCGGCGCAACTGCTCGGTTATTCATGCGATGGCATCTGCTACGGCATGCAGATCGAGAACATGTCGCCTGCAGAGCTGGTGGAAGGGCTCACCCCAAAGGTGTATGAGCGATTGCCGTTCTTGGTGGAGACCGTGGTGGCCGAACTCGATCGCCAAGGCTATCCGCTTACGCGCAAAGAGGTGTAAGCCTCGCGGCCGCTGCGCATGGGCAGCTTGAATGCTTCAACAACACGTTCAGCGCGACACTGTGCAGTATCCAAGGCTATGATTTCGAAGAACAGCGTTTAACTAGACTGCAACGACAAAATGATCAACGAACGGCCGCTACTCACTCTTAGCAAGTTCGGCATTGATCGCATCAGCTAGATCGTTCATGCGGCTCTTCAGATAAGGGCCAGGGCATTCGGTCGTGCTGTCGAACATGCCGTGGAATGTCAAGTTGCCCGTAGTATCGCCCGTGTAGACGATCTCTTCGATGCCATTTCGTTTGCAAATATCTGCACAGAGCAAAACGAGCTTATCGAACGTTTCGTTGCTTACGTGCCAGTTGCCACCTTCTTCATCGTTGGCGACTTCGATCGTGATGGCTTGTTCGTCGTTCTCGCGATTCTTGCTGGTCCAGGCACGATTCGCTTCTTCGACATACAGTGCAACGTTGCCCTTCGAGTCGATCGCATAGTTCGAAGAGGCCTGAATATCGCGCTTCTGGAAGCGCTCGCCAAGATTGCCCAGTGCAAGATCGCCGCCCATATGATGGATCGTGATCTTCGAGATGGGCTGATCGCGTGGGTAATCTGCGTTAGCGGTCAGGTAAACGAAATCAGTCAGTGGGCTGTTCTGCTCGATCACCTGTTCCTTTTCATCGCCTTCAAGGGGGTAGCCAACATAGCTGGGTATTTTCGAGCCATTGAAGAACCAAACTCCTACAACGAGCGCGACCAGTACAATCGCGCCGATGATGAGCACGAGTGCGGATTTGCGTGAACGAGCGGTGGCGTTCGCAGCTTCAGTGTGTGCGTTCGTTTTGTCTATCATGAGCGGCTACTCCGTTCTTAAGCGATCAGAATGAGGCGATATAGCCCCACAAAATGATGAAATGAAGCAAGAAAAGGCATCCGAACAGCAGTTTTGTCCCCACTGATGAGAGCTTTTTAGCTGGTGTGATCGATCCGTTCGCAGTGAAGATGAACATGCCTACGATACCGACATAGAAGAAGCCTGTGTCGGTCAGCATATGAAAGAGGAGCGCAGCATCTTCGCCGTGTTGAGCCTCTCTGTAGCGCTTGATGAATACACGCACAGTAATGATGATGAGAGCTGCCATCGCTATGAGGCCAAATTCAACTCCCGCGTGGATAAAGATATTGTGGATGTGATTGGTATTGAAGTAGTTGCCAGCATCTTGGATGTTTGCGAGTCGCCAGGTGAAGGGACCCATGCCCACGAGCGGGTCAACGCCAAGATAGCTGATGCCGTTTCCCATCATCTCGAATCGTTCGGCGAACGTTGCTCCTGCATTTGGGCGCATGAAAAGTGCGAAAGGAATGCAAAGCAGCCCGACCAGGGAAATGATCTTTGCGAATTTACCAGAGCTTTTGAGAAAGGAATCGAAGCGATTCCATAGGCAGATCATCACGATGATGTAGGCGAGGATCACCAAGCAAAGGATAGGTGCATCGGCGCGCTCGCCTGCCATATACATCAAGAAGCCGATCGCGATGCTCAGGAAGATGCGCGATAGGATAACCGTGGCAAATCGGAAAGCTTCCTTACCTCCTGTTGCGCGAAAGCGTGAGATGAACAGCACGATAAGGCCGATGCCGAGCGCAACCAGGCTACCCATCGAAAGCGTCATGGCAAGCGCAACCAAGATAAGGGGTTCGCAGCGGCTTAGGAAGTGGTAAAGACGGCTTCGGCCAAGCGTTGAGGGCTCATCGGTATCCTTTTGTCGTACGACCTCCATACGACTGCTCTCAAGTGCGAACCATGCGAGCACGAAGAAGATGCCAAGTCCGTTTGGCGTTCCCACAACGTATTCAAGGCGGGTAGCGCTTGCAGTGAATGATTGAACGATGAAGCCGATGATCGCAGCAACAGCAGCTACGACAGCAAGTCCGACGCAGAGAAGGCGGAGTAGTTTCGCTTCGGCGTCTCTCAAGCTGCAGGCAGCAGCATAGAGCGAGAGATAGATGATGTGCAGTGGACCATACCCATAGAGCGGGTCGCCCCACGCGCACCATGCAGAGATGAAGTTCATGAGCACATAGGCGGCAAGGGGGATGAAGATCCACCAATCGATGTACGCTTCTTTGCGGAAGAAGCAGATCGCGCAGATTGCCATGCCGATGAGAGAGACGAAGGCTACGGTACCTACTCCCGTGATGGTGAGTATGGCAAGTGCGATGGTGAGCGCAATAATGAGCACGCTGGTGGCCCGTTGCCGGTGTTCTCGTAATGATGGGGCGATGATCTGAGCCATGGGTTGGTGACCTGCCAATTCGGTCGAAAATACCTTACAGAAGCTTCATTATAGCTAAATGCCCCGATGATAAGCAAAAACCACACATGATCCAACTGAGCTGAGAAGTGAACGTTGCTGGCTGCTCGAAAAGAAGCGCAGCGCAGCCATCAGGGAAGCGGAGAAGGGCTGCGTTATCCCTGTCGAAAAAAACGATCATTTCAAGAGGGTGAGGGCAGCATAATCTGCAATAAGTGTGTCAGCAGCATTTCTCTTGCTGAACTGCACTAACTTTGGCAATCAACCAGCGCGCACGATCTCCTCCTATCTCATTGCGGAAGAGCAGCAAAAATGGTAGAATTACGGTGTATTCTATGACTTCGCTATGATTTCATAAGGCTGTTGCAAAGATTTGTGTATGAGATCATATAAATGAGAGTCACGAGGAGGCTCCCATGATTAAGCATGAGAAATCTATTCGGTATAAGTTCTTGGCTTGCCTTTTGGCGGTCACATTGGTGTTTGGCCTTTCAGCTTTGCCTGCATTTGCGGTGCCTGATGCAAGCTCAGGCGAGCAGCCTTCTGCTCAATCGGAGAAGGAAACTACCGAAGATGCGGTCGTTGTCGAGCATCCTACTCAGCAAAAACCAGTTGTTGAAAAGCCCGCTAGCGAGAATACGCCGAAAGCTCCTTCGGATAACTCCTGGACAGCAGGTACGACGGGCACTGAAGTCGCAGAGAATGGAACTGCCGAGGGGTCTGGTTCTTCAAACCCTCTTGAGACGTTCGGTGCGGTGCTTCAGGCTGAAGGCGAGCTAGCGGTCGAAAATGCTGCTGGTATCAAGGCTCAATCATATGATGAGGACGATCTTGACAGCCCCTATAATACGTACGATGAATATACGGCCAAAGTTAAGAAACGTGATTTTGGCTCTTATAGCCCCTCCACTTGGGATGGCGGCAAACTAACGATCACAAAGGTTTTCAGTCCTGCTCCCACTATTGCAACTACGGAAACAGATGGAAAGATCAACACTCCGAGCATTGCAGTTCAGTTCAAGCTTGTTGGCGAACAGATGGATTATAGGGATAGATTTGTTTACAAGAACAAAGATAAGAATTACTGCTTGATGCTCACTAAAAAGGGCAGTGTTGAGGATTGGAATGGGCATACGATGTATCTAGATGCCAATGGAGGTCTTCTTGCCTTAGATGAAGAAGGCCACTATTGGGATACCGATAATAAAGGTGGAGAGTCCCGAGGTTGCATCTATAAGAAGGATGGAAAACTGGTGAGTGTTAACGGTGGCGGTTATGTGTACTGCGACCTGTATGCTGAAGAAGACGATGATTTCAAGTATTACTACTTCAACGATGATAATGAAGCTGTCTATATTGATGCTGATGGTGTTTTGAGCGGCAGTATAAACGATTGGCGAGTCTTGTTCACCTATACTGATCCAACGAGTTTTACTGTTGGTACAGTAGACAATCTTGGGCTTGAGCCTATTACGTGGACGATTCCCGTAAGCGTTGAAGTTGGTGCCGATGTCGCCACGCGCACGATCGATGGTTTACCTATCCCTGCTCGTTATACGATCTCTGAGGTCGTTTATCCTGGTTGCGGCTACAGTGAGGGACGACCAGATTTAAGCGCAACATTCGAGCTCGATGACTTCTATGATTCTGACAATGTTTACAAGATCGCCTTCACCAATACGGGCACTGACGATGGAGTACCAAGCTCTGGCATCACCAATGCCTATGATTACAACAGCGTAACTAAGGAATTTGAAGGTAAAAAGCTTGATAACAATGACTACAACACATCGTCCCCAAGCTGATCCTATCGATAATACACTGAAAGCTGGAACCCAAAGTGAGGGACATCATGACTAAGACAAGCAAAAGACTCATAACCATAGGTTTGGTTGCGCTTCTTGCGGTCATCCTATGCGCCGGCCCTGCTTATGCGTACTTCACCGCAGTAACAAGTGCTTCAGGTGAAAAGGAGATCACGCTGGGCTATAGCACAGAGACCAACGAAGACTTCGATGGGGAAGACAAGTCCATCACCATGAAGAATACGGGCGATATCGACGTGATGGTTCGCGTGGTCCTTTTGGGTGTTCAGCCGCAGGAGGGGGTAGATATCTCCATCGGAGGCTCAGGATGGGTCAAGACTGAAGCGACCGAAGATTATGAAGTCTGGAATTATGTTGCTGATGCTCTGCACCCGAACGAAACAACACCACCCTTGAAGGTCGATGTGACGCAGAAGATCGACCCAAGTAGCTCATCGGTAGCTCATGACTTTGATATTACGGTGGTGGGGCAGATGAGTCCTGCGGCATATGACGATTCTGGTAAAGCTCATTCGTACACCGATTGGAAATAGGGAGGTAGTTTCAGATGAATGCAAAAAGTACGAAACGCATAGCTGGTTTGCTCATCGTCTTCCTCTTAACGGTGGCGGCGCTCGTGGCGGTCATGGCTAATACTGCGCAAGCGGCACTCGATAAGCAGTCAGAGACTTACGAGGCAACGATAGAGCTTACCAGCCTTGATGTTGGACTTACGGAAAATGGAGATATTCGCGAGGGAAAGGATACTCTGCTCGCGAACCTTATTCCCGATGGTCAAAAGATTTCGTTTGGTAAATGGTATTCCGAAGAGCTTGCAGCGCAGAATACCGGTGCTCAACCAGAATACATGCGCGTGGTGATCCATAGATATTGGCTTGATGGGAACGGCGAGAAGGCAACGAATATGGACCCATCGCTTATCGAGCTCAAGCTAGCTAAGGGATGGGTAGTTGATGAAAGCGCTTCAACTGCCGAACAAATTGTCCTCTATAGCGTCGATCCTGTCGCAGTTGGTGCTTCGCTTCTGTTTGCAAACGAGATGCGCATCGGCGCTGATGTCTTGAAAGATGCAAAGTCGGTCATTGTTTCAAGCGCTGATGCTGGTGCAAAGACAGCTGGCGGGCAGGCATATTCCTATACTGAGTACGCGTATGACAACTACAAGTTCGGCATCAGTGTAGGAGTCGATGCGGTTCAGACGCATAACGCTGCTGATGCTATCAAGGGCGCATGGGGCGTTGATGCGAACAGCCTCGGTATCAATGTGGGAGGTGCAGCATAATGACTAAAACACGAACACTGGTCAAATGGTTCGGCACCTTCGTTGCCACCTGCGCGGTCGCTCTTGCCTGTTCACTTGGCTTCTCGAGCACTGCCTATGCTGAAACAGAAAGCGTGAGTTGGAACGTTACCTATAGTGCTGAGAAGCAGATGGTATCGGATTACAACCAAGAATCGGTCAACCAGGCGCTTTCTCACATGCAGCCAGGGGACAGCTTCACGATGAAGGTCAATCTGCGCAACTTGAGCGATACGAGCACTGATTGGTACATGACCAGTGAAGCTATCAAGACGCTCGAAGAGGGCGCAAGCGCTTCTGGTGGTGCCTATACCTATGCGCTCAAATACAACGGTAACGAGATTTACCGATCGAATACGGTTGGTGGCGATAGCAGCCAAGGGTTCAAAGAGATATCGGGCGTAACAGGCAAGTGGTTCTATGTTGCTACGCTTGGTAGTGGCGATACGGGCGTGGTCTCGATCGAAATGAGCCTTGATGGTGAGACGCAAGACAATGCGTATATGAACACTCTTGGTAAGCTGAATGTCGCCTTCGCAGTTGAGGACAGCACGGGCAGCACTGCTGGCCAGCCAGTACCCGATGGTGATGATAATGGCAACAGCGACGGGGCAGGCTCAACCTTGCCGAAGACCATGGATCAGGTGCTGATGGTGCTCTATATCGTCGGTATCATCGCGGCGCTCGTTTGCACGATCGTTTCGCTGAGATCGCTCAGGAAGATCCGTAAAGGGAGTGATGCCTAATGACACGCTTTGCTCAAACTAAGGCACGCTTCTCGTTCGCTCGGATCATCGGGGTCTTCTGCGCTGCTCTTGTTGCTTGCGTTCTTGCGCTTGGCATTCAAGCGGCAACTTCGGAAGAAGCTTTCGCCGATGAGAACAGCTCCTACTCGTATTCGGTCACGCTCTATGCCGGTAACGGTACGATCGATGGAGCAGCTTCAAAGAGCTATGGCCCTTATGGTTATGGCAAATCTTGCACTATTGCGTGGCAGACGCTGAACATCCAGCCTGACGACGATAAGTACTATGTGAAGGGCATTCGTCTTGCAGGGCACGATGGACTAGCTGAGTCTGGCAATATCGAGGTCACTCAAGATCTGCAGTACGTGGTTGCGTACGGCATGAAGAAGGACCAGGTTGCGTATACGATCAACTATGTTGACGCGAATGGCGCGCAGATCGCAGATAGCGAAACGTTCTATGGCAACATTGGCGACAAGCCGGTCATCGCATATCGCTACATCGAAGGCTATCAGCCAACGAATGCCTACAATCTAACGGGTACGCTCAAGGGCAATGCCGAGGATAACGTATTCACCTTCAAGTATCAGGCTGTCCAGGGATCTTCAGCAGGAACGACCAATGGTGGAGCTTCTGCTGGCACAACTGGCGGACAGGCAACACCAGGTGATGAGAACGCCGCAACTGGCGAGAACGCTGCTGGCGACGAGGCAACAGGCGATGAGGCTGCGGATGAGGCCGGCACGCAGGAAGGCGCTGCGAATGGGGCAGAGCCGGCTGAGCTGCTCGACATCGACGATGATTCGAACCCGTTGGCAAGTGCCCAAAGTGCGGTTCAGGAGACCTTCTCTAACCCGCTCAATTACCTTCCGTGGGTGCTTGGCGTGCTCGTGGTGATCGCGCTCATCTCAGTTATCGCGCTCATGGTCGCGAAGAAGCGTGCTGGTAAGGATGCTTCCTAATTTAGGTGGGTTATTGCAGCCTTATTACAGTCGCTAAAGCAAGTCCCACTTGCTCGGTAAAAAGAGTTCAAGAGCCGCATGATAAGCATGCGGCTCTTGTGTTTATGGCTAGATTCTATGTTCCCAGGTCGCCATATATGGATTAAGGCTAGTCAAGGCCGAAAACTAGTACTAAACTTGTTTTAATTAGGGGGAAGCGTTTCCGCTTGTCTCGATGCAGCGATTCGCATTTCACAATCGAATAAGGAAACCTATGAAACGACTGCTTACGCACTCACAGCTCAAACACACCAAGCAGGCAGCGAATAAATTCCTTACCTGTTTCATTGCCGTGATCATGGCGGTAGCTCTATCTCTTCCTGCCGCAGGGATACCCACGCTCTCTTTTGCTGATGAACCGAATCAAGGTTCAGTTACTGTTACGCCTGCTGATTTGGAAGAGGGTAACGGAGGATCTTCTTCTGACCAACAAGGCGCTTCAGGCAATGCCGCTTCGGGTGCTGCATCGTCAAATGATCCTTCTCATGATTCTGCAAATGGAAGCAATGCTGCTGGAGATGCGGGTAATACCAGTAATGGAACCGAAGATACCGATTCTGGTGCGAGCAGCGTATCCGATGGGTCTGTTTCTGAGGAAGATCCCTACAGCGGCATGACTGATGCCCAGCGCATTCTTGAAGGCGTATATGTGCCCTCTGAGGAAGATACTCCTTCAGATTCAGGAATATCTGCGCAAAGCGTTACTGCTGAACAGCTGGCTTCTCATGTGATCCCCGGCTTAGACCCCGAAAACACCACCGTGAATCTTTTCGACTATTCGACTGGTAAGCAGGGATCGGGGGCAACGGCTGGCACTGACACGTTGGGTTCCACGGCAGCACAGACACCCTACGCCAATTACACCACGTGGCTCACTGGCTCGAACAATATTAATGCCGGCCGCCTCCTTACTTTTGGCGACGGCATGCGCCACCTCGGCTATTGGAATCAAGGCTTAGTAGCAGGATATGGTGAAGTTGCTCGAGAGCATGCGGGCATGCAGAATATCGTTGAGACCACCTTGAACAATGGATATCCTGTCATCAATGCGAACGATCAGACGGGATATAACGTCAACACGCAGTTCTATAGCACTGCTTCACGAAGTTCGACCTGGTCTCCGAATGAGATGATTTATGGTAATGCGGGGCCTCTCTACAGCCGCAGTCTTGCAAACACAGTTGGTAGCGTAAAGTTCGATCCAGTGCTCGGTTGGAATATTGGTCGTGCAGTTCAGGCACAAGCGCAAGCAACCGCAGATGGAACTACATTCGATTTCAGCGTATTTCCGCAGGATGAAGCTACCGCAAGCAGTTTTTATAAAGGAGCATTCGCAGGAACTTCCTATGGGGTAGATTGGGCAACTGGTTCTAATCTTTCAACTGACGTCCGTTCACTCCAGTATCTGTTCGACCCTGATACGAGCGCACCAGGCAAAGAGTCATACAAGGATGTAACCGGTCTGTTTCAGATGGATGACCAGGGTTATTACTACTACAACATGCGTAAGAACTTCGCTGAGTTCGTCAACGATCCGCAAGGGGATAGCTCCGGGCATTTCACGCTCTACGACGCACCTGCGGGGTTGCGAACCGATGGCGATGAGAACTCGGTAGGAGGATTCTTCCCCTTCAATTCAGCAGAAAAAGCCTTCAAGCTTGGACCAAATGGCCAGCTCGAGAACAACTTGCGTGCCGATAATAATATGAATCCAGGCGGTACAAGCGCGATGCGCCCTGATATCATCAACGAAGAACCAGTCGATCACCATCTCGGCATGACCGTAGAGACAACGTTCCGTCAGCCGATCGATGGTAAAGTAGGCAGCAACGACATGACCTTCGAGTTCTCGGGGGATGATGACGTTTGGGTCTTCATCGATGATGTGCTCGTGCTCGACCTGGGCGGCATCCATTCAGAGATCTATGGGACGATCGATTTCGCTACAGGCGATGTGAATATCGGCAACGCGTTCAGCACTAATGGTGAGATCTTCGATGCTGATGGCAACTACCTTTCTGAACCGATCATCAAGACGAACCTTCGTGAGAAATTCGTCGAAGCTGGTAAAGCCGATGAAGTGAATTGGCACAGTGACCGCAACACATTCGCATCGAGCACTTCGCATACGCTCAAGATGTTCTACCTCGAACGTGGTAATTACGATTCGTCCATCTCACTCAAGTTCAATCTTCAGCCACAGCTGTACCAACAACTGAAAAAGGTCGACCAAGATGGCGAACCACTCGAAGGGGCTGAGTTCGACCTGTATGCGACCAATGTTCCTGCTGGCACGAATGCGCAGAACGCTCAGGATGTTACGCTCGATCAGGTGAGCACGAGGGGTGAGCGCATTGCTCATGTGGTGACCGACGCGGATGGCATGGCAAAATTCACCGACCCGAATGGGCGAACAGGCACACAGGACCCTTTCAACTTCTCGGACCGTTATGACGGTGGCAGCGAAGGTTTGCTCTATATCTTGCGCGAGACGAAAGCTCCCGCAGGATATAAGTCGGTCCCATCCGATCTGCTCTTGCGTTTCAATCCGCAGAACACGATGCTCATCGTGAACAACCGCTATCAAACGGGCGCATATGCAAGCTTCAACAGTTACGTCACGGGTAACAACGGTTTGGTCTATTACGGTCAGATCGGCGAAAACGGTGAGACGGTGACCAAGATTCCCGACGACCAGCTGGGCGGTGCTGCCTCGGCGAACGTGCCACTCGATTCGCAACAGTATGGCTTGGTGGTGGCGGTTCCGATGCTGAAACAGCCGAGCTATAACAGCTCTCGCGCGTGGTTTCCGCTTTATGGCGATAACCTGGTTGGCTTCCAAACCGTGCATATCGGCGATCTGAATGCTGACACCACGCAGTATCGCAAGGACAATCGTACTTCAGCGCTCACGGCTGCGCTCATGCAGTCTGCCGAGCACTACCGTTCCGATCATCATCTCGATAATGCCCACACTGAAGGTTGGCATCTTGATTGGAATGACGAGACCGGCCGCTTGGAAGGAACGTTGCAGAATCTTCCTGGACGTGCCGACCGTTACATCCTCACTAACCCCGATGGCGACATGAGAATGTATTACGCGCTGATCGAACCTGATGCGCTCGCGCGGGTGCTCGGTGTTTCTGAAGACGAGGTTCGCGCTATGAGCACCACCGAGCGTTACGATGCGCTCGGGCGGGTGGCTATGGGCGCAGTGGATGCGGATAACGGTGAGCCAGGAGATAACATCAACGAGCTTGTACAGAAGATCGATCCCTATCCAGATAGCTTTCAAGACCGTGGCTTCACAGCCCTCGACATTTCCGAGTTCATCCGCAACTTCCGTTCGGTTCTTTACGTTCCGAATGAGCAGCGTCAGCTTCGTGTGACGAAGATCGACCAGAATGGCGTGGCGAAGAATGGTGCTGAATTCGCACTCTTCAATTCCGAAGATGATGCGCGAAACGATCGAAATCGCTTGGCAGCCGGCTATACGGCAACTGTTGATGGGGCGGATGGCATGCTCATCTTCGAGCCGCGCCAGAGCCATACCGAGACTAACGATGGATATGCAGATATGGCCTGGCCAAACGTGACCTTCGAGGGTGGGGCAGCAACGTACTATCTGAAGGAGACGCGTGCTCCTGCTGGCTGCGATATCAATGACACGGTCATCCCAGTGAAAGTAGGTGTGTATTCGATCTATGCTGATGCAGGCACGCCTGATGATAATGTGAGCGTATCGGCTGGCGTTGGTAAGCTCACACAAACGATGGTGCAGTATGCCTCAGAAGGCGATGTCAATATCACGCTGCGCGACATCACATCGTTCGCGCAGTCGCAGCCATCAGGAAGCTTCGGACTGCAAGATTGGGAAGATGTCTACCTGAGCGACACGGGCTCGACGAAGGTTCCGCGTTCGATGAATCTGCATTACGGGCAGAATGCAGTCGTGGACTATGGTCTTTCAGACGAGGATGGCGGCAAGAATATCCAGCCGTTCTTCGTGACAGATTCAGGCTACCTGCGTACCCGCGTTCAGCAGAACCTGCATGCACACGACGATCCGAACGACCCTGATCATTCGGATGCAGCCGCTGACGATCTGGGTGATATGGATATCACCAGTCTGTTTAGCTTGATCAATACTGTTATCGTGACCGACAACAACGAAAGCGCACCTGCGGCGGGCGATCTTTCTATTAGTAAGAAGGTGGAAGGTAACACGCTCACCGCTGATCAATACAACCGTCTCTTCCATTTCACCCTGTATATCTACGACCAGAATGGCACTGAGCTGCCGAACACGCAGCGCTACTATTTCTATGGCAAAGACCGTGTGGGCTTCATCGGCAGTGGGGATGAGATTCCGCTGCATCATGATGAAGACCTGGTAGTGATGGGCATTCCTGAGGGGTACACCTATAAGGTGGTTGAGACCGACGCAAATCAGGATGGTTTGTTCGTTTCGCCTATCGGTGGCACGATCGAGGGTAAGATGCAGAAGGATGCAGTGCTCGAGGCGGCGTTCACGAATTCGCAGGACAAACCCAAAGAGCCGGATAACCCAGATAATCCCGGTAATCCTGACAACCCCGATGATCCTGACAACCCCAACAACCCAAATGAGCCGAACGGTTCGGACGGTGATGGGGATGGATCGCTGTTGGCGAAGATGGGCGACTGCATTCCCTATGCGCTCGTAGTAATTGCATTAGTGGCAGCAGGTGCTGCAGTTGTAGTAAAGCGTCGCGCAGGTGCGCAGGGACCGATTGGCAAGCACGGTCGCTTGTGATCGTGCTTATTCCTTTTTCGCCTTGTGGTGTTTGAGCTTCTGCGCTTGCTTGTGAGCGAGCTTCTCGGCGTGTTTCTTGAATGCGATCCACGTTTGCACGACCGCTCCGATCGCACAGATGCCAAGCGCAATGCCCGCAGCACTTTCGAAGGTTGAAAGGGCAAAGGCCCCACACTGCTCCCAATTCGTGCTCACCGCGTAGAACATGGTGTAATAGAGACCACGACCAGGAACGAGCGGGATCACGGAAATCAGGAAGAATACCGCAGTAGGCGTTTTGTAGATATACGCGAGGACCTCAGCGTAAATAGCTGCGAACATCGAAGCGATCAAGCATGAGGGAAGCAATCCTGCATTCATGCTGTGAAGAATGTAGTAGATGATCCAGGTGATAACGCCGCCGATAGTTGCGTAGAGGACGTGGCATTTTCGCACGTTGTAGAACAGGGCGAAGCCAAGCGCAGCGATGAAGGTGATAGCTATCTTGAAGAGAAATTCGCTCCACTCCATCTAGATCACCCCGCAAAGACTAGCCAGCCAAAGTGCGCCCATAAATCCCAGCACGAGCGAGGTAGCGAGAAAGAGGCTCTCGATAAAGCGCATGACGCCCGATATTGTTGCCCTTGAGAGCATGTCGCGTGTTGCATTGGTCATCGCTACGCCAGGAATGAGGAGCATGATCACGCCGATGATGACCATGTCGATATTGATCGCAGGAATGGGCTTCGAGGCTAGGCAGATAAGAATGCCGAAGATAAATGACGTGAGGAAGTTGAAGACCATTGCGTTAGGTGTGAGCTTCTGAAAATGCTTGATGCAAAAGCAAACGCCCAGCGCGAAGAAAGCGGAAACGAGCCCGTCGACGAGCGACCCTCCGAAGAAGATGGCGAACCCGCCTGCTGCAAGTGAGCCACCCAAGTAGAGCGAAACCTTTGGGAACGGCTTTCCTTTGATGCGCTGCAGGCTTTTGCGCAGATCGTCTGCAGAAATCGGGCTTTGACAGTATGACTTGCAAAGATCGGTAAGGGCTTCGAGTCGATCGAAGTTCGTACTGCCTTCATTAAGGATGCGCCTGCTCAATGTGTGTTCGTTGTGGCCTGGCATCGTTGCGGTGGCGATGATGAGCTCGGTGATCACCAATACATCCATCTTGTAAGCGCCATAGGCTTTACCCATCTTGACCAAGATGTCTTCAACGGTGTCTACGTCGGCACCGGCAGCAAGCATGGCTTCGCCGATATCGAGCATGCAAGAAAACGTCTCAAGCTGTTCTTTTTGAGACTGCTTGGTTGCATCTTGCTTGCTTTCGATAGCTGTGGTCATCGTGCGCCTTCGTGCCAAGTTTGAACAAACGCCCGTGTTCGCAGGGTGGTGGTTTCGTTCGTCTTTTACCTCATGTGAGGAGTGGTCGCTTCTATCCTGCCTCTATTTTTCAGAGGGAAAAGGGTGATCGGCATTTTGTTTTAGATTGGTGAACGAGTCGACAATTTGGAGTTCATTCGTAGGGTAGGTGCTCGCGATTCGAGGCCGGGATGTCTCCGCGCGAGCAGCGCGTTCGCAGCATGTTCTTGTTTCTTGATGTTGTCTTGAAACTAAACGATTATTCAGGTGTTTTCCTTTATCATTAGGCTACTGACAATATCGTAGGGAAGTTGACATGGAAGCTTTGCGCGCGAAAAAGACGATTGGGGCGTGGACCATCGCGGTCATCGTCATATTCGTGGTCATGGCTGTTTCCATCTACGGTATCGCTAAGAAGACATATGACGATATGTCTGAGGCTGCCATTCAAAACCTCAACGAGAACCTGAACCTCATGGGGAATACGGTCGAGGCGATCATGCGCAGCGAGGCGGAGTTCCAGCTGCTCACCGCTGAAGAGATCGCTCAGGCGAAAGATCCGCAGGGCTATATCCGCAGTCTTCGCACGAGCGAATCAGCGTCCAAATTCTCTTTCGTGCCTCACGATCAGGAGCAGGGCATTTCCAACGATGGAGAGACTTTTGACCCAAGCACGCTCGTTTTCCCCGAAGGAAGTAGCGTTTTGGGATTGGAGCTTTCGCAGACGTACGTGAATTACCAGGGCGTTTGGGCATACACCATGAAGTGCCCAGTTGAGCGCGCGGGGCAGAATGTTGGAACGCTCTATGTCGAATACGATTTTGGTGCCATTGCGCAATCGCTCCCGAAAGGCTTTTACGATAAGCAGGCTGTCCTGTATTTGATGGATACTGCGAGCGAGCGATTCGTTATGAAGCCTGAAGGGATGGGGGAGCGCGACGCAGGCCACCTCAATCTTGAGGATTTCTATCGTGCAAATCGCATTGACGATGCTGCAACGCTCACTATGGTGGAAGAGGGCATAGCGAAAAAGGAGAACATCATGTTCTCCCATCAGGTGAAAGGCCAGGATTCGTTGTGCTACCTGTGGGCACTCAATGGGGGCACCATCTATCTGGTCGGATATGTGCCCATGTCGGCCATCCAGAAAGAGGCGCAATCGGTCAATGTTGCCATCGTGCTCGTTGCCATCATTACGCTGGTGGCATTCTTCCTCTGTGTTGCGATCTACGCATACAACCGCCACAAGCAGCGTCAGATCGATCTGGCACGCGAGGCTGAACGCGCACTGCATAACGAACAGCTTGCCAAAGCGCTGAAAGCGGCAGAGGTTGCCAACGAATCGAAGTCGGCATTCTTAGCCAATATGTCGCATGATATTCGCACGCCGATGAATGCGGTTCTAGGGTTCACTTCTATCCTTGCGCGTGAAGCGGACAACCCAGCGAAGGTGCGCGATTGCGCGAACAAGATCATGGCTTCTGGGCGACATCTGCTCGATCTGATCAACGATGTGTTGGATATCTCCAAGATCGAGAGCGGCAAGGCGACGCTCAACCTTGAAGAATTCAACCTGGGTGATTCGCTCGTGGCGATCGAGTCCATCATCGCGCCGATGGCTCATGAGAAGGATCAGAACTTCATCACCGAGATAACGAACGTGAATCATGAGCGCTTGATCGGCGATGAAACCCATCTTAATCAGATCCTTATCAATCTTTTGTCCAATGCGGTGAAGTACACGCAAGAAGGTGGCACGGTTTGTCTGCGCTTTATCGGTTTGGCACAGCATTCGAATCAATTCGAGCGTATTCGTATCGAGGTTGAGGATAACGGCTATGGCATGTCGCCAGAGTTCCTCGAGACGATCTTCGATTCGTTCACCCGCGCTGAAAACAGCACGACCAATAAAGTTCAGGGTACGGGGCTCGGTATGTCCATCACGAAGAGCCTGGTCGAGTTGATGGGCGGTACGATCGAAGTGGAGAGCGAAGAGGGCAAAGGTACGCTCTTCAGGGTCGATCTTGAGCTCCGCATTCCTGAAGAGCAGGCTCAAGGATTCTTCTGGGTGCAGCAAGGTATCGGACGTATCCTTGCGATCAGCTATTCCGAACGTGGACGTGATGCTGCAGTGCACCTTTTGGAAGGTACGGGGGTCATTGTCGATACTGCGGCAGACATGCATGAAGCAGAGGCGCTTGTTCAGGAAGCGGCGAACGAAAACGGCTACCAACTTCTGATGTATAAGCCAGGGAAGCTCGATCAAGGAGCGATCGATGAGGCTGAATCGCTGCGTGCGATCATCAACCCGCTCGACGGGCCTGTCGTTCCTGTTCTCTACGTGCTCGATAACAGCTTCGATCGCGATGAGCAGGTGGAGTTGCCCCCACGCTCGGGTGTGCTCGTGCATCCGTTCTTCCTTTCCACCTTGAAGCAGGCGATCGAAGGTATTAGCGGCGTGAGCAACGTTGAGGCGGCTGATCACGATAAAGTGCTTGAAGGAAAGCATTTCTTAGCTGCTGAAGACAACCTGATGAACGCGAGCATCCTTGAGGAGCTCTTAGACATGGAAGGCGCGACGGTCGAGATCGTTGAGAATGGGCAGCTATGCGTCGAGCGCTTTGAAGCGTGCGAGCCAGGTGAATTCGATGCAATCTTGATGGATGTCCAGATGCCCATCATGAACGGACATGATGCGAGCCGCGCGATTCGTTCGCTCTCGCGTCCCGATGCGAAGACGATCCCTATTTTCGCCATGACGGCGGATGCGTTCGTAGAGGATGAAAAAGCAGCTCTCGCTGCTGGTATGAACGCCCATGTGGCAAAGCCTATAGAGGTGAGCGAACTGAAGCGCGCGGTCGATCAGTTTGTCGAGAAAGGACTATCATGAGCTCTGTTACCAAACCCCGCTTCTTCGTTGCAGCGCTGCTTGGCGCGTTTCTGCTCATCGCGCTGTGTTTAGCGGGATGCGCGAATGATGACAAGAAGAATCTGGCGCAGCAGAATACGAGTGAGAATGCACGCGTAGTCAACTTCTTCAGTCCGATGGAGAAGGTCAAAGCTGATACTGAGAACACTGCGCGCACAGCGAGCGATCGGACGATCTCGATGGCAGAAGATGAACTCGGGCTGGAAGTGGCGTATCACACCTATACGGCAGACGGCTATCAGGATAAAACCTACGATGAGGTGTGTCTTGAGCGCGCGAAGAGCAATCAAGACGATCTGTATATGCTGAATGCGGACACCATTGTCGAGCTTGGTTCGGAGGGCTATCTCGCTGATCTTTCTGGACTCGATAGCGCAGCGAACTTGCGTGATGTGGTGAAACAAGCGAATACGGTTGACGGTAAGCTCGTCGCGATTCCGCAGGAAGTGGTGGCGCATGGCCTGTTCGTGAACAACGACATCTTGAAGGAGAACGATCTTGCGTTGCCGAACACCCCTGAAGAATTCCTTGAGGCTTGTCGTGTTTTGCAGCAGAACGGTTACGAGCATCCCGTGGGAGCTAATCGTTGGTGGCTGGAGAGCTTCGTCTTCGCGCAAGCCTACGATGAGCTGTATAACGGCGACGATGTCGAAAGCAAGATCGCCGCATTGAATTCTGGAGAGGCGCGGTATAGCGACTATATGCGCCCAGGTTTCGAATTCCTGAAGAAGCTGATCGACGAAGGATATGTCGATGCTGAGAATGCGCTCACG
>OLHE01000946.1_pt1 | contig 20730 bp, 17 predicted proteins | sample 1605821 | NCBI WGS metagenome assembly OLHE01 (sample SAMN03283250) | human gut metagenome | biome: human-associated habitat; material: feces | host: Homo sapiens | place: USA | collected 2013
CTTTGCTCTTGGTTATGCCGTTGGCTCTAAGAGCAATGATAAGAAATAAGACAAAAAAGTAACCGCCCTGTCCTGACAAAACTTGGCGGTTACTTTTTTGTAATTGCAATATCAGGGCTAACCGTCTATCGGTAGCACCTCTTTACACTTATATTAGCATTCAACCGCTTTTATGTCAAATATATCGTTTTTATTGTTTGAGTATAATGTATTCTATTACCATTTATCGGAGTAACTAAATATTCAAATCAGATACATCAAGTTCGCCAGACATCAGTTTTGGAAGTAGGCTATCTCTCAACTCCGTTAATCTTTGATTTTCCATAACATTTTTATCTATTTGAGCATAAAATTTCTGAAGCAATTCTGCATATTTCTTTTCAACATCATCAGTTGCAACAACCATTTTCAATGCCCCCACATTTTCAAATCTGATTTGTGGAAATGTGCCCGATCTTGACTCAGCCTCCAACTGAAGTTCATCAATTACTGGTTGAGATGTCAAAAATTGGTACAATCTTCTCGGTTCCATTCCCTTAGAACGAATAACCATTAGCTTTGTTGAAACAACATAATCCTCTGCTTCGAAATTAACAAATGCAAAATGTCGATTAACTGGTCTTATCTCACTATATAAAATATCATTCTCTTTAATTGATTTCTTTGCCTGTCCTGGCATTCCCTCTACTGCCGAATAATTTCCATGAAGAAATCTTCCATCTTCAATATCTCCAGTATTTAAGAATATCAGCTCTTCTTTATCAAACTTATGTTTCTTAGAAATTGTATCGCATAAATTTACAAGTTTTTCCACTCTCCAACCTACAGGTATTTCTCCAACCTCTGAATCTACAAAATCTCCATCTTTAAATGGTTCATAATCAATAAACCAAGCTTGATATAATGCTGCTATCTGCTCCGACAAATTCCTATTTATGCAACCAATGCTAAATTCCTATTTATCCTAGAATTAATATCTATTTTTTCTTCAATTGGCTCTATAAATGACAGAATTTTTTTCTGTTCACTTAATGGCGGTATATATAATTCTAGCCTATTTAAAGTCTCTGTTCTTAGGCTAGGTATTGATGTTCCTTCATTGTATTTTCTCAAGTCTAATAAAGATAAAACATAATATAGAAAATGAGGTATTACTATTGCATCATTTATTTCTGTATAAAAAAGTGTATCTACAGTCCAAAACGGGTGCGTAACATATCTAACTTTATCTATTGTACCTTTTCTACCAATTAATACCGATGGCTTATCATATAGATATTTGCTTGCATATCCCATCAACCCGCCTGTACCATATATCGGAAAAGATCCGTCTGACGAAACAACATTCTTTTGATTCTTTCCATACCGGATAGTTGCAAGTTCTTTCAATGTGTATTTATTATATATCATACCCAATCGCCCTCAACTTCCTACGAATCTCATCCTCCAACTCATGACTCTTATCAAACAATTCAGACAGTTCAGATGTAAGCCTTGTCATCTTCTCCTCAAACGGCTCGCCATCATCCTCCTGTTCTTCTATTCCTACATATCTGCCCGGAGTAAGTATGAAATCCTGTTTTTCAATCTCTGCAATATCTGCAACGGCACAGAATCCCTTCACATCTTCAAGAGTTCCATCAACAAATGCTGTATATGTATCTGCTATTTTCTGAATATCTTCATCTGTGAGCTCCCTGAGTTTACGGTTTACCATAGTTCCCATCTTACGGGCATCTATGAACAAAGTTTTCTCGGACTGTTTTTTCTGTTTATTAAGGAACCACAATGATACCGGGATCTGAGTTGTGTAGAATAACTGAGTTGGCATAGCAACAATGCACTCTACCAAATCAGCATTTATTATGTTCTTACGGATTTCTCCCTCTCCGCCAGACTGTGATGACAGAGAGCCATTTGCAAGAACCATACCTATTTTTCCTGCCGGTGCAAGATGATATATCATATGCTCCAGCCATGCAAAGTTTGCATTTCCTGCCGGTGGCATTCCATACTTCCAACGTACATCATCTTTTAACTTATCCGCTCCCCAGTTTGAAAGGTTAAATGGCGGATTTGCCATGATGTAATCCGCACGTAATGTTGGATGACGATCTTCAAGAAATGTATCCGCTGCATAAGATCCCAAATCTGGCTCTATTCCTCGTATAGCAAGGTTCATCTGAGCCATCTTCCATGTCGTTGGATTGGAATCCTGACCATATATTGATATATCACTTATATTTCCACTATGTTTTTCTATGAATTTCGCCGACTGAACAAACATACCGCCTGATCCACATGCCGGATCATACACACGACCTTTGAATGGTTTGAGAACTTCCACGAGAGTACGCACAACACATGACGGAGTAAAGAATTCTCCTCCACGCTTGCCTTCCTGCTCGGCAAACATTGACAGACAATATTCATATGTTCGACCAAGGATGTCCTTCTCGTTCCCATGTTCAATCATCTGAATATTTGTAAATAAGTCTACTACATCCCCAAGGCGCCTCTTATCAAGCTCTGGTCTGGCAAAATTCTTAGGAAGAATATCCTTAAGTCTCTTATTTTCTTTCTCTATCGCTCGCATTGCATTATCTATTATTGTTCCTATCTCCGGAGTATGCGCATTTGCAGCTATATCCTTCCAACGTGCTCCTGCAGGTACAAAGAAGATACCTTCTGATGTATATTCATCTACATCTTCCTCAAATCCGTCTCCTTCTTCCACAAGTTCATTATATTTCTCATCGAATCTATCCGATATGTATTTCAAGAAAATCAGACCAAGCACAACACTTTTATACTCTGATGCATCCAGATTTCCACGAAGTACACATGCCGCATCCCAAATCTGTTTTTCAAAGCCTATTTCAGCAGTATTCTTATCAGCCATCTTCCCTCTCCTCCTATGCGCAAATTTTTATTTATCATGCTATAAATTATACACCACGGAATATCAAAAGCAAACAAATAAAACTTCCCAGGCTAGCCATTTATGAAGGGAAAATAACAGATATGGAACATCATATAAATGCAAATGAGCCATATGACAGTCAGGCACACATAGACGAACTCTCACGGATACCCGATGATTTCGACGACTTCAAATACAGTGCAGGCAGATTGCAGTTCTAATTGGTAATTTTGATTACCATTATAAAATAGTTTATACGATACAATTTTATCCAAAAGTCCTAATGCAATTGCTCCATTCTCTCCCTGAGCACTTCCTCCTCAGTGTATGTGTGCTTTCCAAGAAGTTTATCTCGTTTTCCACCAAATGCCTTATTTAACTTGCCAAGATTGAATCCAACAAGGAATGCGGCAATAACCGTACCGGCTCCCACGCTTCCAAGACTGTGTATACAGATCAGACATGTTACGACCGACACAGCCACCATAGAACAGTCAAAGCCGATCTTTACCTTTGAAAATTCAATGTGTGTGACCTCTGAGACAGCCTGCATAACACCCTCCCCGGCAAGTGGGATGTGATCCGCCGGCAGATAAAAGAATATTCCGCCTGCTATGAATATGGTACTCACAAGCATCAAAACAACCCTGACAACTATGTTATCTGTTGATGGCAGAAATGTCGCAAGATAATTACAGAACGTCGTAAAGTATCCAAATACTACTCCAACCACTATCTGAAGGAGATTTATCGGTTTGAAATTCTTTCGAAGTATAATGATCTGTATAAGCACCAATGCCGCATGGAATATGATGGTAGCTTTGCCCATCTCTATTCCCCATACACAGGTCATGGTATATGGTATGGAACTCACCGGTGACACACCGAGATTGGATTTTACCGACAATGCAATTCCTATAGTCATAATAAACAGTCCGACGAAATACATTGGAATTCTTACCTTCATGTTCTTCATCTCTTACGGTCCTCTTTTCTGTTATCTTTTTCGCTGCCCTTCATATTGTCGTACACCCTTACAAGAAGTGACTGCAATTCTTCCGTCTCTTCCGCTGTAAATCCCCTCAGTGCCAAAGATTCAACTAAGTCAAACTTCTTATTGAGCATCTCCACATACTCTCTGCCCTTATCTGTCAAATACACGTACAGGGATCTTCTGTCCTCTGACTTTGTACTTCTCTGTATATAACCTTTATTCTCCATGCCACTCAACACAGCGGTTATCGATGCCGGCTCTATATGACATCCCGCCGCGATATCCTTCTGGCACGCCCCATCATGATCCTTCAGATAGTCCAGCACCTTGGGCTGTCCCATGGTGAGCTCTGTATCCTTTATCTGACTCAGCAATGCCTTCTGCACCATGAAATGATCCGCCATCAGCAGATAATGTATGGATTTTGTATGTTCGTCCATATGGATTCTCCTCTCCAGATAGTTATAATTCTAATTATTAGAACACTAACGATATTATACACATATTTTTACCCATGTCAAATCGAACTTCGGTCACCCCCATACGCACAAAAAAGATCCGGGATCATATGAACCACCCCGGATCTCCAATTATTCTTTATTTTATTGAGCCTTTATTTCTTTATGACTGCTTTCTTTGACACTCCTCTTTTCAGAAGGATTGTCTTATAGCTCTTAAGCTTCTTCGACGGAACCTTGACGGTCATCTTGGCGTATGTCCCTGTAAATGCACCAGATCCAACTGTTTTTCCTGTCATCTGTGTATTCTTTATCACTACTGTCCTGAGCTTCTTACATCCATAGAACGCCTTGGCACCTATAGTCTTGACGTTTTTGCCCAAGGTCACCTTTGTAACCTTTACATTCTTCTTGAACGCCGCTTTTCCTATCGCTGTGACCTTAAATGTCTTGCCACCAAGCTTTATAGTGTCAGGAACCACAACTGTCTTGGTCTTCTTGACAACAGATACGAGAGTTACCGTTCCCTTGCCATTCAGGGATGCATTTGTGATCTTGTACTTGTAATTTCCATTTGCATAGATCTTGCCAACAGCCGCAGTTATGTCAAAATACTTTGTCTGTGTTCCACTGTAATTACCGATTCCCATTATCACAACTTTTGCCTTGCCAAAGTCTTTATTTGACGAATATGCAACTCTGTAATCCTTGCCCGCTGTGAGTGTCCGCTTACCGCTAGTCACCTTCACCGCTGGTGTTATAGCCTTGCCTGTATATACAGCCGACTTTGTGATTGTCACAGAGGCTTTACTTATCGCCTGCTTGTTTATTGCAAATGTAAGAGTCTTTGAGCCCTTATATCTGCCCTGACCTTTGACAACTGCCTTTGCTGTACCGGAATTGGTATTGTTGCTATATGAAACTATATAGTCAGTTCCCGCATCAAGTGTTCTTCCACGTGATACAACCTTTACGGCCGGTCTTATCGCTGCGCCTGTATATGTAGTCTTGTACGAAGCATTTCCAGTTGCCGCAAATATAATATTTGCATCAACGCTTATATCCACAACTATCCATGTCCATACAGCCTTAAATGTTATATCCTCTGATACAGCGCCGTATACAGAATCAGCATTATAGCTTGTTCCTGCTTCATCCTGCCATGCCAGCACATATCCAGCCCTCGATGTCTTGTAATCAGTACCATCAGACATGGTGATATTTATTTTCGACAGATCAAGAGTTGATCCCTTGTTTACAGATGACGCATACAACTGGCTGCCATTCTCATCTGTGAACACAACCTTTACCATGGTTACACTGTCGCCCTTGCTGTCTACCGGATCCTTGGAATAAATTGGATCTCCACCTATTGACACATCGCCATCAACAATGATCGTTCCATCATCTGACTTTACGCCAAATGAATTTCCACCGGTTGATCCGGATGCATCCGCCGTAACACTTCCACCAACCAGTTTGATAGAATTGTCTGCTGAGATTACCGACTCCCCATCGCCAAGTCCTGATGACTTTGCATCAACAGAGCCTCCTGTGATCTCCACATCCGATGCCGATATTGCCGAAGATACAGAATCTATGCTGTTGCTTCCACCTGCTATCTTCACAGTTCCCGCAGATTCGATTCCCTTACCATCGGACTTTATCTGTATGTTGTCTATCTCAAGATTTCCATCTGTCTTGATCGCAGACGCACCCGGGGTTGTCGCTGATATCTTGGAAGATGTATCCTTTCCAGATACCTTTACATCCGCTGCGTTACTGTTATCGCTGACGCATGTTATACCATCAGCAATCTTATTTTCTCCGCTTACATTTATGACAAATGTTCCAGAATTGCCCGGACGAACCGTGATCTTCTTTACAGTAGCATTGTCCACGGTTATTCCGCTTGCATTTCCGGTATCAACAATTACATCCTCACCATTTCCTGTGATCGTGTAATCCTTATTCTCGGTAAATGAAACTGATATGATTCCACCAGACTGTGATACCTTTACAGTTGGATTTTCCTCACTGTCTGTGAATGCTCCAACATATCTGCTGTCATTCAGTCTTCCGATGTCAATTACGAAAGGATCTGATAAAGGTGTAGTCACCTCAAGTGCCTGGCTGATCTGACCAGCCTTGACATTTGCAGTTTCTTTTACCCTGCCATATACATAATATGTAGTAAATTCCTTGAGTCCGGTAAACTGAGCACCATTCTGCCATGTAAGCTTTGATGCATCAACATTCTTCTCACTGGATATTGCATACTCGATCTCACCTGCTGCTCCTGACACCTGACCGCTGACGGCCACCGAATCAGATGTTACTGAAGTTTTTGTCAGAGTGACAACTGCGGTATTTTGTCCCTTTGCCACTGTCGCCTTGAGAGTTATGCTCGCTGAGCCGTTTGCCGTTGATATTACCAGTGTATCGCTGTAGCTTCCGGCACCAAGTCCATTTACCGGTTTTACAACTACTGTTGTTTTCTGACCTGCAGAAATCTGACCTGCCGGTGATGAAACGATCTGGAATGCCGTTCCATCCTTAAGCTCGGCCTTTACATCTGAAAGGGTTGTCTCCCCGGAGTTTGTCAGTTCTATTGCTGCCTGATCAGCATTCGAATAGCCATATACGAGGTCTGTCCATGCCTTGTCAGCACTGCTGCATGACAGCTTTCCAGGAGTGCGCACTTTGACAACACACGCCGCCTTTATTCCCGAGCCATCCTTAGCCATAGCTGTGATAGTCGCCGTTCCGGCTGCGAGGGCTGTTATCTTGCCATTCTGTACGGATACCTTAGCCTTGTCTGAACTTGACCACACAAGGGATGTATCTTTTGCATCAGCAGGTGTTATCGTTGCCTTGATCTCATCACTGTCGCCCACATTAAGTGTTATGTATGTCTTGTCAAATGAGATTCCTGTAACCTTTACGGCTGGTGTCTCTGACGGAGTCTCTGTGTCTTTCTCAGACGTTGAACCCGTTGTTGAGCCAGTTGAGCCCGTCGATCCGGTTGAGCCAGTTGAAGGATCCTTCGTGTCGTCCTCTGTTGTCATGCCTCCACCTGATTCCCCGCTTATCGTCCTGAGCTCTGACGACACTTCACTCTTTGGAGCTACCTTCTGTACTGCCTTCTCCTCATCTGTTCCGCTGTTCTTCACATACAGATAAAGTCCTGCTGCTGCACCCACAAGGCTTGCATTATAATCCAGTGCAACCTCATTCTGATTATAATCCTCAGAACTATCTACATAGGCAGAACTTGATGACGCAGGTCCACCAACCAGTGCCCCAACAAGTACATGAGCCTGCTTTGTAGTTGCATTTCCCGATACAGAACCCTGATATCCACTGGCAGCTCTATGATGCGGATATTTAGCTGAGTACTTATTGTAACCAACAACGAAACATTTTGATCCTGCATTGTTGCCCAATATGTATTTCATCTGTCCATTCGCCCATGCTGAATAATCATTTTTGTTATACATCTTATCATATATAAGACCTGTCATCTGATGTGCTGTATTGTATCTGGCAGATCCCCAATCATTTATAAGACAATAGTTATTATCACCTGTTTTTGTATTGTTTGATATAAGACTTGTCTGATTATCAATAAATATACTCTTCTTGCTGGAATTTGGACTATAGAGAAGTGCCGCTGCACCTACATTATCCCATGACAAAGCCCAATTTGGATTCTGGATTCCACTGCTGTTATACTTAGTTACATATATTTCCTTACCCGTTGCTTTATACAAGAGCGCCGCAGCCAGAGCATAATCATCCTCCCATGACTTTGACGGATAGAATGAATACGCAGGACCTGAACTCTTCATCTTGGCCTTGGTGTCAGCATATGTAAAAAGTTTCTCTGCATATGAGAGTGCCGTCTTATCTTTATAATTAATATAGTAAGCAGCCAAAGCCGCAGCGGTCTCAGATACAATGTCTGTACATGTATCTGAATCAGATGTGAATGTTGCCTGTCCACTTCTTGATGACTGCTTTTCCGGAGCTCCCCAGTATCCATGATCGACATTTCCATCACCGACCTGATAACAGAAAGCCTGAACCGAGCCATCACTTCCAAGGACTGTGCATCTCTCGAAATAAGCAACGAATCTGTCCATGATCCTCTTATAGTGTGCCTCTGTAGCAGTATCCGCAAATGCCTCGGCAAACTCCATGTGCGCAAGTCCTAGAACTGTAGCCGAATATGCCTGTGGCAAACCAAACTTGGCATGATCTCCCGCATCATGGTATCCACCGCTGACATCCACAGTCTTTCCATTATATGTTGTTTTTGCATCCTCAGTATGGCAGTTTGATCTCCAAGAAAACTCACTCTTTGCAGATACATCACTTCCGCACATATTCGCATCATAAAGATACAGTGACTCCTGAAGAAGCTTCGCATAGTTGTACTCAACATCCGTATTGATCTCACCTGTATTGTCCCCGGCTCCGCCAGATGATGATGAAAGTGAACCGATAAATGAGTCAAATGCACCTGACTGTGAGCTGTAGTACACCTTGACACCTGTTATAGACACACCGTTTGCCGTACCTGTGTAGCCAAGCTTTGAATAGCTCACGCTCGAACCTGCATTTACTGCACCTGACTTCTTGGATGTGTTTGGATATATGTACAGCTTTCCATCACTGAATACACCCTTGAGGGCTGACCAGCTGCTGTAATCCTTAACTGCAGTTACAGAGCCACTCACATCAGCCACCGCTATCCAGTCTGCTATGTATGAATTGCTCTTGTTATTTATCGTTATCTCTGTCTCGTAGTAGCCGTCTCCCTTGGCTGTTCCATCTCCATCAGCAAGACTTGCGGTTACGCTTGAACTTGTGTTTCCAATTGAATCAAGGTCCGCACTGCCTGATCCGCTGTCGCCTGAACCGCCTGACTCCCCTGATGCGCCACCAGAGGTGCTCTTTGTTCCTGAGAGAACCGCTGACACGATTCTGAACTTGATCGTGCTGTTCTCCTGAAGATTGGCAACCTGTATTCCAAATGCCACCTTCTCCGTGCTGGTTGTGCTGATAGATGACAGATCAAGTACAGCATCAAACTGACCGCTCTTGGACAAATCTATCCACTTGTCATTATTCGACCAGGAAGATCCATATGATGCAAATGGCATAACTCCCGCATTCTGTCCACTTGCAGCGGTAAATGTGTCAACCGCATATGTGATCTTGAGCGTCTTGTATCCCGCATCCGCAATAGCCTTCATGGATGCCAGATCTGATGACGGCGAAAATCTGATCTCCGCCTTTCCATAATCACTCCATTCATCTGTTGCCGCAGTCACCGTCTTCCAGCCGGTGTCCGGTTTCAGATCCTTTGTGATAGTCTCCGCCTTAGCTGTGATCTCCGGCCAGGTTATACTGCCGATGATAATGCATAAAGCGAGAACGTACGCCAGGATCCTGCTCGCTGCTTTCTTTCTCATTTCCCTTTTCCTCCTTGTACTTCCTTTTTCCTCCAGAAAAAATTACCCTATTATTAAAAATATAGCACAGAAAACACCTTCATGCGAACAAATAATCCGTCATTATTTATCCGCATAATTACCAATGTTTTCTGTGCTATTTTACCAACACGTTGTTTCCAAGTATTCTCTTTGAATTCTCTATGTCATTCGCCATCTGACCTTTAAGCTCATCAAGGCTTCCAAATTTTTTCTCACCCCGGATCTTCTCTATAAGCTCCACTTTGATGATCTGTCCGTATATATCCCTGTCAAAGTCAAAGATATTAGTCTCTATAGTAATGTTTCCCTTGTCATTCACCGTAGGATTGTCACCTATATTGGTAATTCCCATGTAGACTCTGAAAGGATCCTCATGTACTGCATGCGATCCCCGGATGATCCTTATCCTTGAAGCATACACGCCAGCCGGCGGATACAGTTTGCGTTCTTCTGGCAGCATGTTCGCCGTCGGTATTCCTATTGTTCTTCCAAGCTGCTTACCGGACACCACTTCACCTGTCATACTGTACGGCCTGCCTAGCATCGGGATGACCGACCTCACATCGCCCTCGGATATATTCTTTCTGATGACGGTCGAGCTGACAACCTCATCGTCCTGTTCCAGCTTGTCTATGACTATGACCTTATATCCGTACTCTTCCGCATAGCTTCTGAGGGTATCCACATCACCCTTTCTGTCCCTGCCGAATCTGTAATCGCTTCCAACCACGACATATCCGGCCCGAATCATGTCCACCAGGACATCTCTTATGAACGCCTTCGGCTCTGTGGCTGCAAATGCATCATCAAACGGATACTCGACCAGGACGTCAACACCTGTATCCGATACCACCTGTGCCTTCTCTTCGGATGTATATATGGTCTTCATATTACTCACATCAAACACGTGATTTTCCCTCATGTCAAATGTGAACACGACACCCATATAGCCTTTTTTCTGCAGTTTGAGCACCTGTTCTATCAATAACATATGTCCCTGGTGTATGCCATCAAACTTTCCCAGGGCAACCGCTGTACGCTCTGTGCTATTTAGTTGTATCTTCTTTGTATCCTTTATATGAATCATAACTGTCTGTCCTTAATTACTCACCGGAAACATCTTGAACGGCACATACTGCCTCTTCTCATCGCTGTACTCATACAGTGCAGCAAATCTCCCATTCTCATCGTACACCTTGACATATGTGTCTATGTATATCTGATTTTCCACAAATGAATCCGCAGAGAGTTTATTGCCATTTGCAAGAAGCTTCGCACCCTTTGCTGATATATGGAGCTCTGGAATATCCGGCATAAGCTTGTCTGTTGTGAGCACATGCTGCATGAGTGTGCCGTCATCCCTTGCCTTCTCAACAGCATCAAGTGTCAGACTTTCTTCTATAGTAAAACCCTTCACTTCAGTTCTGACAAGCTTCTCCATCACCGCACCGCAGCCAAGCTTTTCTCCTATATCCCTGCACAGGCTTCTGATGTATGTTCCCTTGGAACAGCTCACATCAAATGTCACTCTCGGAAGTTCTACTGACTGTATAGTGATCCCATGTATCGTGACCGGTCTCGGCTCCCTCTCAATGACCTGTCCGGCTCTCGCCAGCTCATAGAGCTTCTTACCATTCACCTTGATGGCAGAATACATCGGTGGAATCTGCATATAGTCACCGACAAAACTCATCACCGCAGCCCTGACTGTATTCTCATCAGGATATACATCTGTCACGTCTGTCATGACTCCTGTTACGTCTTCGGTGTCGCTGGTCTTTCCGAGAAGCATGGTACATGTGTATGTCTTGTTCTTCTCAGTGAGCAGATCGCACATCTTCGTAGCACTTCCCAGACACACAAGAAGAACTCCCTCCGCCATGGGATCGAGAGTTCCGGTATGACCTATCTTTTTCTGTTTTAGTATACCCCGGAGCTTTGCAACCACATCAAATGATGTATAGCCCTGCTCCTTATATATATTGATAAAACCGTCTATCATAATTATTATCTATTCCTATCCAAGATACGTTAAGCTGTTTTATCCCAGCTGCTTTTCAATCTCTGCGACTATCTCTGCGACTATCTTTTCCGGATCACCTGACATATTGCATCCCGCAGCCTTCACATGGCCGCCACCGCCGTGGCTGCACGCGATCTCACTCACGTTCACGATATCATTTGCCCTGAGGGATATCTTGTAATTATCCTCACCAGCCTGATACATGAAGAAAGCAACCTCAGTACCTGATGTCAGTCTGAGCTGATCCACGATTCCATCCGTATCCATCTTGCTGGCACCAAATCTGTCAAAGTCCTCCTTTGTCAGAAGTGTATGGGTTATCTTTCCATCTGCAAACTGCTTCATGTTGAGAAGCGCATAGCCCAGAAGCTTATTCTGTGTGAGCGTCTTCTTGTAAAATGTCTCATCTATGACAAAGCTTGGTCTCGCTCCCTTCTCTATCAGGATTCCCGCTATGGTCATGGACTCTCTGGTGGTATTGCTGTGCTTAAACACTCCTGTGTCGTGGACTATACCGGTATACAGACACTCTGCGCACTGCTGGTTGATCTTTTTCTCATCCAGGAGCTTGAATATAGCCTCCGCAGCGGAGCATGCATCACTTTCCACATAGCACACATCACCAAAGCCTTTGTTAGACACATGGTGGTCTATGCAAAGAGTTCTCTTCGCAGTCTCATAATATCTGACAAATGGTGTGAATCTGTCCATATCTCCGCAGTCAAGCGACATAAACAGATCATAGGTCTCGTCATCTGCCTCATGCTTTACAGTAGATGCACCATTCAGGAACATGAATACATCCGGGAATTCCTGAAGATATACCTGAACCCTCTTGTCAGGGTAATTGCTTGTAATATAGTTATACATTCCAAGTGTTGAACCTATACAGTCACCATCAGGATTGATATGTCCTGTTATGGCTATGCTGTCTGCGTTCTCTATCTCCCTTATAAGATCGTTCATGATATACCTCCTTTTAAATTCTCATATTATATCCTACTCTTCAAACTCATCTTCACTCTCTGAGTTTTCATCTGTACTCTCGTCAGCATCGCCATGCTTTCCGAGAGCCTCATCTATCTTGTGGGACATACTGACACCATACTCTATGGACTGGTCCATGATAAATGTTATCTCCGGTGTATTGCGCAGATTTACAGAATGAGCAAGCTCTCTTCTGATATATCCCATTGCGCTGTTCAACCCTGCAAATGTGGAATCAACAGCATCCTGGTCACCCAGGACACTGATATATGCCTTACAGAACTTGAGATCAGGTGTGACAACCACATCAACGACCGAAGTCATAGGTGATATTCTTGGATCCTTGATCTCACGGCTGATGATCCTGCTGAGTTCTCTCTGGACCTCACCGTTGATCCTGTTATTCTTTACACTGTTTTTTCTCATATCTATTACTACTTTCTAGGCACCTCTACCATCTCGTATGCCTCTATCTGATCTTCCTCTGCAACGTCCTGGAAGTTCTCGAATACCATACCACACTCAAAGCCGGACTTAACTTCCTTGACATCATCCTTGAATCTCTTGAGTGAAGCAAGCTTTCCTTCAAATATAAGATTGCCCTCTCTGGTAATCCTTACGCTGCAGTTTCTGTTGATTGTTCCGTCGAGAACATATGAACCGGCAATGACACCGATACCAGAAGCCTTGTATGTCTGTCTGATCTCTGCGTGTCCGATGACCTTCTCCTCATATATAGGATCAAGCATACCCTTCATTGCTGAATCAATATCCTCTATTGCATTGTAAATGACTCTGTACAGACGAACATCTACCCCCTCGCTGTCAGCCATATCCTTTGCTCTCGCATCCGGTCTGATATTGAAACCGATTACGATGGCATTTGATGCTGATGCAAGAATTATATCTGACTCGTTGATAGCACCTACACCTGCATGTATGCACTTGATAACGACCTCGTCATTTGAGAGTTTTAAGAGACTCTGCTTAACGGCCTCAACTGAACCCTGTACATCTGCCTTGATGATGATCTTGAGCTCCTTGAGGTTGCCGGCCTGGATCTGGCTGTACAGATCGTCAAGTGACATTCTCTGCTTTGTATCTGCAAGAAGCTTCTCCTTACCCTGCGAGATATATGTCTCTGATATGGTTCTTGCTTCCTTCTCATTGTCAACTGCCATGAATATCTCGCCTGCATCAGGAACTGTGTTGAGACCCTGAATCTGTACAGGTGTTGATGGAAGAGCCTCTGTAACTCTCTCACCTCTTGAGTTGGTCATGGCACGTACCTTACCATGTGACGCTCCGACAGCGATGTAATCTCCAACATGGAGTGTTCCCTTCTGTACAAGCATTGTCGCAACAGGTCCACGTCCCTTGTCAAGCTCAGCCTCGATGACGATACCTCTTGCCTTTCTGTTAGGATTTGCCTTAAGTTCAAGCACATCCGCTGTGAGGAGGATCATCTCAAGGAGATTGTCAATACCTTCCTTAGTATGTGCAGATACAGGACAGAATATTGTTGAACCACCCCAATCCTCTGGGATAAGCTCATACTCTGTAAGCTCCTGCTTAACTCTCTCTATATTTGCACTTTCCTTATCGATCTTGTTGATCGCTACTATGATCTCAATCCCAGCAGCCTTTGCATGGTTGATAGCCTCGATAGTCTGTGGCATTACTCCATCATCGGCAGCTACAACAAGGATAGCGATATCTGTACTCTGTGCACCACGCATACGCATTGCTGTGAACGCCTCATGTCCAGGAGTATCAAGGAATGTTATAGTCTGGCCATTTACATCGACAACTGATGCACCGATGGCCTGTGTGATTCCACCAGCCTCACCTGATGTTACCTTTGTCTGTCTGATGGCATCAAGAAGTGATGTCTTACCATGATCAACATGACCCATAACGCAGACTACAGGAGGTCTTGAAACCATATCCTTCTCGTCCTCTTCATCCTCCTTAAGGAGCTCCTCGATCACATCAACTTTCTCCTCTTCCTCAGCTATGCAGTTGTACTCAAGTGCGATCTCTGAAGCCTCGTCAAATGGAAGCTCTGAGTTCACATTGACCATCTTACCTGCGAGGAACAGCTTCTTGATAAGTGCTGTTACAGGAGTCTTTACCGCATCAGCCAGCTCCTTGAGTGTTACAACCTCAGGAAGTGTGATGGTTCTGATTGCATCCGGATCCTCCTGTGGTGCCTGCTGCTTCTTCTGTGGCTTGTTCTTCACATTCTTCGCAAGTCTGCTGATATCAGCCTCGACCTCCTCAGGTGATCTTCTGTTGCCCTTACGTGGCTTGTTCTTATCTCTGTTGTAGTTATCTCTGTTCTGGCTCTTTAAATCCTTACCCGGCATCTCCTTCGCATCGAAGTCCTTGCGGTCTCTCTTGAATGGTGCTCTCTTCTGAGCTGGGCTGTCATCCTCGTCATCCTTGCCAAATGGCATATTGATACGGTTGCTGAAACGGTTGCCACCATCTCTGTTAAAGCCTCTTCCGCCCTGGTTTCTATCTCCATTTCCGAAGCGTCCGCCACTCTGGTTTCTGTCTCCGTCTCTGTTAAACCTTGGTCTGTCACCCTGGCCGTCCCTGTTAAATCTTGGTCTGTCACCCTGGTTTCTATCACCATCTCTGTTAAACCTTGGTCTGTCATTCTGGCCGTCTCTGTTAAATCTTGGTCTGTCACCCTGGTTTCTGTCGCCATCTCTGTTAAACCTTGGTCTGTCGCCCTGACCGTCTCTGCCTACTCTTGGTCTGTCACTCTGATTTCTGTCGCCCTGGCCATCTCTGCCGAATCTTGGTCTGTCACCCTGATTTCTGTCGCCCTGGTTCCTGTCGTTGCTGAATCTGGCTCTGTCTGAACCGCCCTGTCTGTCGTTGTTAAATCTGACTCTGTTACCGTTGTTATTCATCTTGCCGCCGTTTCTGTCCTCCCTGGCAAATCTTACATGATTGCCAGAACCCTGTCTGGCTGCTGAATTGTCATCCCTTGAAGGATTCTGCTTCTGCGCGTCCGCCTTTGGCGCTGCAGCAGGCTTTGCTGTCTCAGGCTTTGGCTGCTCTGTCTTAGGCGCTGCCTTTGGAGCCTCCGGCTTTGGTGCTGCAGGCTTTGGGGTCTCAGCCTTTGGAGCCTCGGCCTTTGGCGCAGTCTTTGCTCCAAACTTAGCCTTAATTATTCCAACCATCGAATCGTCCAGATTGGACATATGACTCTTGATCTCTATTCCCTTTGCGCCAAGTGTATCTATGATATCTTTATTTGAAATGTTTAACTGTTTTGATAATTCGTGTACTCTGATTTTAGCCAAATGTTACACCTCCATGTTTTCATTTACATTCATGTACTTTATGATCTGATTCCCGAATCCCTCGTCAAGTATCGCAATGGATGTTCTCATCTCATTGCCACTGTACTTGCCAAGCTCATCCTTTGTCCCGTACTCATAATAAGGAATCCCATAATAATTACATTTCTGGTCGAAAAGTTTCTTCGTATTGTCAGAAGCGTCCTTCGCCACAATGACCACGTACGCGCTCTGATTCTTAACTGCTTTCTCTACTGAGAAATTGCCACTGCACAGCCTTCTGGCTCTGGCACACAGAGAAATTAACGAGTAGATCTTGTTATTCTTCAATGTCACGCAGCTCCTTGTCTAATTGTTCATACACCTCAGCAGGTATGCTGACCTTGAAAGCCTTCTCAAGTGCTTTGCTTCCAACCGCCTTCTTAAGGCACTCGGATCTCTTGCATATATAAGCGCCTCTTCCGTTGAGCTTGCCGGTTGCATCAACTGCGAACTGCCCGTCATTGCTTCGGACTATCCTTATCAGCTCACTCTTCGGCATCATCTCACGGCATCCAAGGCATTGCCTCAGAGGTACCTTCTTTGCCATCTCATCACTCCCTATTCTCTATCATGTGCCACTACATCAATGCAAATGATTACTCTTCGTCGTTTGTGTCTACTGTTTCATCTATGTCAAATGAAGCAGCATCGGCATCTTTATCTTCGCTTACTTCATCATAATATTCATCTTCGTTATAAGGATCAAAGTTCTCATCCTCTGGCTGCTCATCAAAGTAACCCATCTCCTCGGCCTTTGAATGGCTCTTAATATCGATCTTGTATCCTGTCAGCTTGGCTGCAAGGCGGGCATTCTGACCCTTCTTACCGATTGCAAGTGAAAGCTGTGTATCAGGTACTACGACAAATGCTGTCTTCTCATCAAGATCAACTGATACGTCCTCAACATCTGAAGGACTGAGCGCATTGTAAATAAACTCAGCAGGGTTCTCACTCCAAGGAATTATGTCGATCTTTTCACCGTTCAGATCTGCAACGACAGCATTTACTCTGTCACCATTGATTCCTACGCATGCTCCAACTGCATCGACGTTCTCATCGTTTGACCATACTGCGATCTTAGATCTTGATCCTGCCTCTCTGCAGAAGCTCTTGATCTCAACTGTTCCGTCTGCGATCTCTGTTACTTCCTTCTCAAAAAGTCTCTTGACGAGCTCTGGATGAGTTCTTGATACAGTGATCCTTGGTCCTCTGTTTGTCTTCTTGACCTCTGTGATATAAAGCTTTATTCTGTCGCCTCTCTCGTATCTCTCTCCCTCGATCATCTCTGACGGCTTTAAGAGTGCCTCTGTCTTGTCATCAAGGCTCACATTCACGCTGTCTCCAACCTGTCTCTGAACGATTCCTGTTACGATATCCTTCTCCTTCATATGGAAGTGATCGTATATAGCTGCTCTCTCGTTCTCGTTGATCGCCTGAACGATGACATTTCTCGCACGCTGTGCTGCGATTCTTCCAAAGTTCTTGGTTGTGATCTCTATATTTACTGTATCACCTATCTCGTACTTGCTGCTTATCATCTTGGCCTGCTCCAGTGTTATCTGGCATGCAGGATTCTCAACTTCCTCAACAACCTCTTTGGCTGCATATACATGGCACTCACCAGTCTCTCTGTCCAGTGAAACTGTAATGTTCTCGTCTGTATTGAAATCCTTCTTGCAGGCTGTCTTGAGTGATCTCTCTATAGCCTCAAGCAGAACATCCTTGCTAATGTTTCTCTCCTTCTCAAGCTGATTCAATGCTTCAATGATCTCTGACACCTTTTTATCCTCCTAATATATAAATGCTAATCGTATCATGGAAATATCTTTTCTCGTTATCGTTATCTCTGTCTCATCCTCAAGCTCAATGGTAACTGTATTCTCATCATATGCCTTGAGCACACCCTCGAATTCCTTTGCACCATTCACCCTGGCAAATGTCTTGATCTCCACGACCTTACCTATGCTTCTCTTGAAATCCTTCTCTTTCTTCAGTGGTCTCGTAAGCCCCGGTGAGCTGACCTCCAGTATATAGGCATCTCCTATATAATCATCCTGGTCAAGCAGGTCTCCAAGTGCTCTGTTCACTATCTCGCAATCACCGATCGTGATGCCACCTTCCTTGTCCGCATACACTCTGAGGTAATAATCACTGCCTTCCTTGACGTACTCCACATCAACAAGCTCCAGATTGTTCGCCTCAATGATCGGCATCACAAGTGCCTCCGTCTTTGCTTCAATATCCGCTCTCTTCGTAAATACGACCACCTTTCTGTAAAATATTATCCCCACAACAATTGAGAGTGGGCCAAGGCCCACTCTCATGCTGTAATCTATAACAATCTCACTTATTGTATCATAATTATCAAATAATTCAAGTACAAATATTAACAAATATTTATGCGTTTCTTCTGGCTGCGTCCTCACGGTAATATTTGTCAAGCACCTTGTTCGCCTTCTTGTCGTCAAGAACGCATTTGTTGGACAGTGCAACCTTGACGAGTTCATCCAGTGCTTCCTCCCTAAGTGCCGTGCTCTTGATGTTGACATTTGCAAGCTCTGTGTACGCTCCCATCTTTCTTGTGAGCGCCTCGTACTCCTCTGGAAGCATCCTGTCTATCATATTCCTGATCTGCTTGGATACCGCCTGGCTGTTGCCGCCTGTTGTGACTCCCACCACAAGATCTCCGCGGACGATAACGCCTGGAAACAGGAAGCTGCTGAGCTCCTTGTTATCAGCCACATTTACCATGATGCCCCTGTCATTACAATATGTACCTATCTTGGCATTGATCTCCGGGCGCCTGGTTGCCGCCACAACAATGTCTGCATTCTGCAGTATGTCAAGTGCCACGTTGCTCTCATGTACATTTATTCCCTTTATCGCTTTTATATCATCGCACACCTTTGGCGCAATGACCGCTATCTTCGCTCCGAAATACAGCAGCGAATTGATCTTTCTAAGTGCTGCCTTACCTCCACCTACAACTATTACTTTCTTGCCCTCAAGATCGATGTACATTGGAAAGTATGCCATATCTTATCTCCTCCGAATATTCTATAAATCTAGTCATATACTTACTGTGAAAGCTGCTTAAAAAACTTTCACAGCAAATTATAAATGAGGAATTAAGAAATGGCAATTACAAATAACGTTGGCTCACTAAAAATTCAGATAACGAACAACAATTTCTTTCCCGTCGAGGGTGCTTCCGTATACATAAGCCCTACGGGAATGCCCGATTCCACCTCAGAGGAATTTGTCACCGATGAAAATGGTATCGTCATCGACGAAGAGCTTCCCGCCCCCGATGTCGCCTACAGTCTGGAGCCTGGCGAAAACCAGCCATACTCGGAATACAACGTGCTTGTGAACGCTCCCGGATACAACGAGCGCTTCATCTCCGGGGTTCAGATATTCTCCGGTGAGAACGGGATCCAGAACATAGAGCTGACACCATCCGATGGAAGCGATACGAACCCTACCGTTCTCGACGCCCACACCCTCTGGGAGCAGTATCCACCCAAGATCGCCGAGGACATGATAAAGCCGGTGAATCCATCAGGCGGCATAGTGTTGAGCCGCGTCGTTGTACCTGAGACCATAGTTGTCCATGACGGCGCCCCGGCGGACTCCACCGCCAGGGACTACTATGTTCCATATAAGGATTACATAAAGAATGTTGTCTGCAACGAGATATATTCCACCTGGCCTGATGCAGCCATCCGTGCAAATGTACTGGCGATACAGTCATTTACCCTTAATAGGGTCTATACCGAGTGGTACAGGGGAAAAGGATACGACTTTACTATCACGAGCAATACCGCGTTCGACCAGAAGTGGGTCTACAATGCAACCATATTTGAAAATGTCTCCCAGATCGTCGATGAGATGTTCGCCAACTATCTCTCAAAGCCCAACGTTACACAGCCACTGTTCACCCAATACTGCGACGGCAGACGTGTATCCTGTCCGGGCTGGATGACACAGTGGGGGTCAAAATCCCTGGCAGACGACGGTCTTACCGCCATCCAGATTCTCAGATACTATTACGGGGATACAATATACATCAACACCTCGGAGACTATATCCGGTATACCTTCTTCTTATCCGGGCTACGAGCTGACCATCGGCTCAAGCGGTGACAAGGTCTCCCAGCTCCAGAGACAGCTCGCCAGGATCGCACTCAACTATCCTGCCATCGGTACCGTAACCGTCGACGGCGTATATGGTCAGAACACCGCTGATGCTGTGAGAAAGTTCCAGCAGATATTCAATCTTCCGGTTACCGGAGTCACCGACTATAAAACGTGGTATAAAATTTCACAGATATATGTGGGAGTTACGAAGATTGCGGAGAATGTGTAGCACCGCTTCACACACTATGGCATGAAAACACAAAAAAGCTGAAATCTTAATGATTTCAGCTTTTAGCAGTTCGTAGGGGAATCGAACCCCTGTTTTCGCCGTGAGAGGGCGACGTCT
>OLHE01000986.1_pt1 | contig 20147 bp, 18 predicted proteins | sample 1605821 | NCBI WGS metagenome assembly OLHE01 (sample SAMN03283250) | human gut metagenome | biome: human-associated habitat; material: feces | host: Homo sapiens | place: USA | collected 2013
ATGACTGTTGTGAAAGACAGCCTCGCTCACGGCGAGAACGTATATCTCCGTGGATTCGGTTCATTCATCGTCAAGACCCGCGCAGAGAAAACGGCCCGCAACATCAGTAAGAACACAACAATCATAATCCCGGCGCACAATATCCCGGCATTCAAACCCGCCAATTCCTTCAAGGAAGAAGTCGCAAAATAATGGCATCCAGACGTACTATAATAGAGGAATGGATGGTGGCGCAGAAACGCCACCATCTTTCCGATGTGCAGGTGCAGATGGCTCGTGAGCTTGGATTCAAACCGGATTCTCTACGGAAAATCGATAACCACAAACAGGAGCCGTGGAAAACACCGTTGCCACAACACATTGAGAACCTCTATTTGAAACGATTTAAGCGTGAGCAACCAGAGGTTGTGAAATCACTGAAACAGCAACTCCAAGAGGATGCTGCCAAACGAGCCGCCAAGAAGAAAGCTAAAGATGCCCGCCGAAAGGCTGCGCAAGAGCAAGATGACCAATCTCTTAATGCAGAATGATATTTATGGATAACGAACATAATGAATACGGTGAAAATCCCGTTGAAGATATGATGACCGATTACGATTATCACGTCAACACCGGCGAATTGCCGGAACTTTTCGATGAAGCATCGGTTGACGACTACATCGCCAACCTCAATGACTGGGATTGAAATATGATATACTACGATTGTGGCATTGACAAGGCCGTCATTATTAAACTCCAAACATAAGCAGCCATCGCCAGAACGAATCAAATACAGTAAAAGCATGACACATAAAGAGATTACAGAGCAATCAAAGAGATTATTGTTGCTTACAGGAGCTAAACTATTCGGCTCCAAAGGATATGACGCAACATCAATATCTGTAATTGAGAAAGACCTCAATCAGACCCGTGGTGCCATTGCCTATCATTTTAAGTCTAAACTGGGACTTTTTGAGGAGACTGTCAACAAATACTATCTCAATCGTGTCATGTTCTCTTCCGTACCGGAAGAATACCGTGGACGCCTGAAAGATTTCTATGTCAAATATGTTTCGATGCTGGAGGAAGAATGTTTGGAAATGATGAATGGCGGGATTCGGAACGTTGCCGGGACATTCCTGAGTCTCGAAGCCGACGCATTAAGAAACTTACCTGATTTCAGAAACAAATGCACAGAACTTAAGCATAGGCAAGCATCGGTGCTGGAACTTGTTGTCGGACGTGCTATTCAGAACGGCGAGATTAAATCGGACATCATCCCTTCTGTGATAGCCGATTTGTTTATGAACGTGGTAATAGGACAGAATTATCGTTCCAATGTCGAGGGTTCCAGATACTATACCGACGGCATGTTACGCCAGTTTAACAGCATATATCGATTGATTTCCAATCAATAACAAAGGTGCCATGTCAAACAAAACTACCATTATAAGCTGGAATATCAACAGCATCGGCAGGCGTCATGACGAGCTGAAACAACTTGCGGAGACATATAATCCCGACTATATTTGTCTTCAAAAAGTCAGGAACAAGATGTCTCTCGACAAATTTACGATTCCGGGGTATCACTCGTTGTTCACATTCAATGATTATGGATCTATGAGCGGGGTCATGATATACACAAGAATCAAAGAAGGCATCGACCCTATTCTGCAACTTGACTCTATGCCCAAACGCATATTGACTCCGCTATTAAGTGCCGAGGGACATCTTCAAGTGTATGATTGTGGACATTTTATCCTTGCCAATACTTATGTGCCTTTTGCCAATTCTCAACTTGAAGGCGCAGAAGAATATCGAAAAGTATGGGACGAGCAATTTCGTAAACTCATAGTTGAACTTTCGGAAAAATTGCCAATTATCATCTGTGGTGATATGAATATCGTACACACGGATAAAGATACCTTCGAGGACAAACACATTCAGAATCGGCCCTGTTTTTCTCAATGGGAAAGAGAGGCATTCAATGCTTTGTTGTCAGAGGCTCATCTGGTCGACGCTTTCCGTTCAATACATCCGGAAGAACGGAAACCTTCCTTCTATGGCAATTTCAGATTTTTAGGCATAGGAAACCGCATTGATTATTTCCTCATTAGTCGCTCATTATTGCCTGACGTTATTGATTGCGATGTGCTGACAGATTTCGGAACGGGTCAGAGTGCGCCCATAATTCTCACGCTGAAGGAACATGATTAAACTGCGGTGTGTTGTCGAGCACATCACTTACCAGAATCAGGAGAACGGCTGGTCGGTGATGAAAGTCAAGGTCAAGGGATATGACAATCTCGTGACCCTGACCGGTTCTTTGCTCGACGTACCCGTTGGTAGCGTCCTTCTCGTTGACGGAGACTGGCGTGTTGACCCAAGATATGGCCAGCAGTTTGTTGCTCAATCGTGGACGGAAGTAATGCCCGCTACAATTTATGGTATTGAGAAATATTTGGGCAGCGGCTTGATTAAAGGTATAGGACCGGTATATGCAAAAGCCATTGTCAATCGTTTTGGTCTGGAGACGATAGATGTTATCGAGAACGACATCGAGCGGTTGCTCGAAGTTCCCCGTCTCGGTCGGAAACGGATGGAGAAAATACGCGAAAGCTGGGAGAAACAAAAAGACATCAAGGAAGTCATGGTGTTCCTTCAGGGCTATGGTGTCAGCACCGCTTTCGCCGCCAAAATTTATCGTAAATACGAGAAGGATTCCATCGCCAAGGTAAAAGAGAATCCCTATCAGCTTGCCGATGACATCTGGGGTATCGGCTTCAAGACCGCCGACGGCATAGCCTCCAAGATGGGCTATGAGAAGAACGACCCTCGCCGTTGCCGCAGCGGAATATTATATACCCTCAACGAACTTGCCGAGGAAGGGCACGTCTATGCCGAGCCGGAGCAATTAGTTGATGCAGCTGTCAAATTGCTGGACGCTGAGGAATCCCCGGTACGTCAGGCCCTCGCTTCGATGATTGAAGCCAACGATGTTGTCTCGGACAACGAGGTCATATACCTGTCTCCATTCTACCATGCTGAGAATGGCTCCGCAAAGCGGTTGCAATCCTTGCTTTCCGACACCTCATTGTTCAACGCGGACATTGCGGCAGAACCGGAGGCTAAGTATGGCGATAAGCCGGGTGACATAGTCTATGACGAAGTGCAGCTGGCGGCAATCCAAAAGGCTCTTGATTCAAAAGTGATGGTGCTGACAGGCGGACCTGGAACAGGCAAGACTACCACAACACAAGGGATAATCGCAGCCTTCAAAGCCCGGCACATGAGCATTCTTCTCGCCGCTCCCACAGGTCGGGCCGCTAAGCGAATGACCGAAGCCACCGGAATGGAGGCAAAGACTATCCACCGACTGTTGGAATACAACCCGATGGACGGATACAAACGCAATGACGCGAATCCTCTGGATGGTGACGCGCTGATTGTGGATGAATGTTCTATGATTGACATTCTCCTATTCTACAATCTGATGAAAGCCATTCCATCGAATATGCGTCTGATACTCGTGGGAGACATCGACCAGTTACCGAGTGTCGGAGCGGGTAATGTGTTGCGTGACATAATAGACTCGCAGCAGATCCCGGTTGTGAGGCTGACACGTATCTTCCGTCAGGCACAGTCGAGCCGAATAGTGATGAACGCCCATGCCATAAATGCCGGACAGTTTCCGAATATCAAAAACGGTCTTGACACAGATTTCTTCTTCATCGGTCAGGAGGATGCCGATGATATTGTCAAGCTGATTATCGGACTCGTGCGCGACCGTCTGCCGAAGAAATACGGCTATCCGGCAAAAGAGATTCAAGTATTGACCCCAATGCAACGCGGCACAGTCGGAGCCGGCAATCTCAACATTGAACTGCAAAACGCGCTCAATCCGTCGGGGCCGTCACTTGCACGTGGCGGATATACTTTCCGACAGGGCGACAAGGTGATGCAGATTCGCAATAACTACGACAAAAACGTATTCAACGGCGACATCGGCTATATTACTGCGGTTGATACAACCGAGCGGACTCTATCCATTACCTTTGATAACCGTGTCGTTGAATACGACATAACCGAACTTGACGAGATTGTGCTGGCATACGCCGTAACAATCCACAAAAGCCAAGGCTCCGAGTTCCCGGTGGTGGTAATGCCTGTGACGATGAAACATTTCGTCATGCTCCAGCGCAACCTTATCTATACAGGTATAACCCGCGCCAAGAAAATCTGCGTACTCGTCGGCACGACAAAAGCCCTCGCGTATGCCATAAGAAACAATACCGTCTCCAAACGCAACACTAAGCTCAAGGAACGGCTAAACCAAGATAGTTTATGAATAGAATACTATTCCCAATAATAGCTGTGTTTTCGATTATGCTCTTTTCAGATTGTAGCCAGCATATTATCAAAACAGCAAATTCTTTAAGAGTCAACGGAGAATTGCGTTACGCCCCCGACCAGTCACCATTGCAGGGTGGTGTTATCAAACGGATTTCGGATGGGAAAACCTTTCTTAGCGATGATTCAGGTAAATTCCATCTCGATGCTCAGCCGGGTGATACATTATGCTTTTCGTTTGTGGGTACAATAGGAAAGACTGTGCCAATCACGGTTAATGACACATCAATGGTAGTGTCGCTTGAGCCAGATGTTCAAGGCAACGACGAGTATGTGGTCAAGATAAATAGCCGTTATCCAGAAATGGAGACTGAGTTAAAAACCTATGTTCATGACAAGGACGCCCGAATCGGAGTGGCTGTAATCATAAACGGCACGGATACGGTGTCAGTCAATGGCAAACGTGATTTTCCGATGCTTAGTGTCTATAAGTTTCCTCAGGCACTTGCCGTGGCCGACTACTGCTCCGGGCATAATATTTCGTTGACTGACTCGATTAGAATTTCTGCAAGCGAAATGAAACCTGACACATGGAGTCCCATGCGCGAGAAGTATGGCCGGAATGATATGCAGCTTCCTCTTTCCGAAGTTTTGACCTACTCGGTGATGCAGAGCGACAACAATGCCTGCGACGTGCTGTTTCGGCTGATTGGCGGTACGCAGGTTACCGACAGTCTTATGAAGAGCCTCGGCTATGATGAAATTCATATTCTCAACACTGAGGACGAGATGCACACAGACCCTTATCTTTGCTATGCCAACCGCGCCACACCATTGCAGATGGCGGCTCTTTTCGACCAATTTTATCGGCAGGAGATGCGTCACGATTCGTCCATCCTTGAAGCCGTAGGAGCGATGATGATGCAAAGCTCTACAGGCAACAACCGTCTTCCGCTCCCACTTATGCCCACCAACGCAGTGATAGGCCACAAAACCGGCACCGGAGATGAGAACAGCCAACGTCGCATAATCGGAGTGAATGATGCCGGATATATATTTCTCCCAAATAAACGGGGATACTCAATCGCGGTATTTATCGCCGATTCAGGATATGGCATGGCCGAAACAGAGAAGATGATTGCTGACATCTCGGAGATTGTTTTCAAATCGCTAATGATGCAGAATAGCATTATTGGTGAATATGAGAACAGTAATGACGGATCGACCATTACCATATCCAAAAGCGATAATGGTCGGATTAAAGTGGAAATAGGACTTACCCGTCTTGCGATGATAGATGACGGCGTAGGAGTGCTATTTGACAACGGTTTGACATTCTCGGCCACCGATGCCGCCGGAAATCCGATTTACGGTGAGATAACCATAGAGGGCGACACGGCCAGACTCACATTTGCCAAATCGACATGGGAATATCTTCCCGAAGGAACAATCTTTACATTTAAGCGAAAATGAAAAAGATAGTATATCGCTCCCGGATTGACTGGTGGGTTTGGCTGTTTACAGTCGGTTTCCTCGCTGTGATATGGTTGTCTGCCATAGGTATGTCATGGTGGTATGTGGTTTTCGTGTGCGGGTTGACCACGCTCCTCTATGCTTGGCTGATGTTCGGATGTTGGTATGAGATTGACGGTGATGAACTGGTTGTATATCAGTTTTTTCGTCCTACTCGCTTGCCAATATCCAAAATCAAGGAAATCAAGAAGACCACCGGCTATCTCGCGACAGCCGGAATGTCGCATCTGCGGGTTTCGATAAGTTTCATTGACAGATCCGCATGGAAAAGCTATGCACCATTGGAAATATCGCCCAAAGACCGAGACGGCTTTATCGCCCGGTTAATCAAAATCAATCCTGAAATCAAAGAAATAAAATGAAGAAAAGAGTAGAGCTCAGTTCTTATTGCTGGATTATTTCAGCTTTGTCAACAGCCCTCATGTGCGGCGTATTCGTTTATGCTCTTAAACGGCCCGATAATGAATGGGCAGTATGTATCTTGGGAGGAGCAATTGTTTTTCTGTTCCTGTTCACCCTATGCTACATGCCGTTATCCGTTTCACTGGACAATAAAAGTCTAAACATCAACAGACCGTTGAAAATCAAAACAATCCCATTGGCAGATATTGCGGATGTTAAACTGTGCTCTCCGACTATGGGCGCAAAGAGAATCTGCGGCAGCGGCGGCTGGTTCGGCTGGTACGGATGGTTCAAAGAAGCAGACCTCGGCAAATATTTCGCATATTACGGCAAAGCATCCGATTGTTTCCTCGTAACCCTCAAAGACGGCAGCAGATACATGCTCGGCTGTAAGGATGCCCCCGAAATGGTAGATGCAATAAATAAAAAGATTGACTTATGACAAAGAAAATATTGATACTGTCGGGCAGTCCCCGGCATGGAGGCAACTCCGACACACTGTGCGACCAGTTTCTCAAAGGCGCGTCTGAGGCTGGCAACGAGGTGGAAAAGTATTTCATCTCGGCGCACAACATAGGCTACTGCTCAGCCTGCTACTATTGTAGTTCGCACGACGGCGTATGCTGCAAGAAGGATGACATGAACGCCCTGATGCCGAAAATACTTGAAGCGGATGTGCTCGTGTTCGCCTCGCCGGTGTATATGTACTCGATTTCGGCTCAACTGAAGGCGGTGTTCGACCGTATGGTAGCCAAATATGAGACAATCCGCGACAAGGAACTGTACTACATCTTGACCGCTGCCGAGGATGAGGAGCATACGATGGATACTGCCATTGCCTGTATGCGAGGAATGGCCGACTGCATTCCCGGCTCAAAAGAGATGGGCATGATATGCGCCAAGGGTGTATATCAGAAAGGCGAAGTCCTCGACACTCCCTATATGCAACAGGCTTACAAGATGGGGAAGAATGCTTAAACGTATGGAAGAAGTAAGGATAGACGTAACGAAGCAGACTCCGGAGGAACTGGCACTCGCGCAGGAACAGGCACAGCTGATATTCAAGTTTAATCACACAATGCCCGGCACTCCCGAATATGAGGAACTGATGCACCGTATTTTCCCGTCAATGGGAGAAGGAAGCCGTGTCAGCACGCCTCTGACAGCGATAAGACCCCATAAGGTAAGAATCGGGAAAAACGTGATTGTGATGCCCGGTTGCCTGATGATGTCAGCCGGAGGAATCACCATCGACGACGGAGCGATGGTAGCCGCCAATGTGCAGCTCATTTCCAACAACCATGACTTATACGAGCGACAGATCATAACCTGCAAACCGGTACATATCGGCAAAAACGCATGGATTGGAGCCGGAGCCACGATACTTCCGGGAGTCACTGTCGGTGAAAATGCAGTAGTGGGAGCTGCCAGTGTAGTTACGAAGAATGTGGACGCGGACACTATGGTTGCAGGCAACCCGGCCAGATTCATAAAACGCATCCCTCCAATTTCAGAGTGCAGTGCGCGAAATGACGAGGACGGTGCCATTCAGCTTGGCCTCGACAGCTGCGGCGATTAAATTATCAGTAATCACTATTGAAGATTTATATCTTCGTATTCGTCCATATCTTTATTCGTATTCTGTAATGCTGTTCGTGAATCTTTCTACTATTTCATCATCGTCAGGAGCAGGAGGAGCCGGATATTTTCGTAAAAATTCTTGGTAGACTACCCTGTTGGCACCGGATTCAGTTAAGCGGTGGCGATGGTTTTCATCTACATTGGCATGGCATCTAAGACATAGACATTGGAGATTGGAAGCTCGATTATCAATTTTACGTCCGTTTTTATGGTGAACGTGAATAAAGTATTGGTCGTAAGGGTCGGTAATGTGCAGACCGCAGCACTCACAAGTGTAGTCATGTTGTTCTCTGACGGCCCGGCTTATATTCTCCCAGTCTTTGGTGTAACCGAAGATGTCAACTTCAACATCGGTTTCGGGTTCTGCATCCTCGGCGTTTTTAAGGATGTCCACAAAGTCGGCGGTTGTCATTGCAGAAAATGCCTCTTGCGCCATTTTGAGACAATATCGACAGAGCGGAAGCGAGTTGACCTCTTTATCCTCCATACCATCGTCCATATCATGCACCCAGACGGTGTCGGTGTTGGCGCGACGATATTGTGGGATAGAACCTGCGGTATTCATAAATGCCTGTATCGTCTGGCATTTACGAATATGGAAGCGAGGCTTTCCATAAAGTTCGAGGTGGTAATCGCGCTTGTAAAGAAAGATTTGCCGTCTTACTCCGTCGGTATTAACAAAAATGCCGTCATCGGCAAACTCCAAAGCACCGCTGCGGAGTTCTTCGAGGGTTACATCGGCAACGTCGATGGCTTTATAACCCTCGGCCTTTTTGATTTGGTATCCCATAGATGAGAGAAGCCGCTTCAATCCATCGAAAGTATGGATTGGAGCATTGGCGGCGCAATCATCACAATATTGCTCCCATTCGGGATCGGGTATGTCAAGTTCAGACCACGACATTACTGGTTCTTTTTAACGAAGTTTTCAAGGACTTCATCGCCACTGGTTACGATGCGAAATTCGACTCGGCGCGATAAGTCTTTGTCAATGGGCTTGCCCGATTGTTGGGTGTATGTGCCGTTTGAGTCGAGAGCCTTGCCGTAGGAAAGGCCGTTTGCAGTAAGCCAAAATTCAATCTGATGCTGCTGTTCGGGAGTGTAGTTTTTGAAAGCGGGCATACTGCGGAAGTATCGAACAACGCTCAAAGCTCGCTGTTGCGAAAGCATGGCGTTGGCGATATATGGGTCGAGGTCATATCGAGGAATGGGTACATCGTCGGTATGACCCTCGATGCGGATTTCCTGAATACGGTTGGAGAGAGAATCGTTGAGAAGAATGTTGAAATATCGCGGAAGAAATTCGTTGAGAATTTCTTTGAAGCGAGGAGTCAGTTCGTATGAGCCGGTGGCGAATAGGACTGTCGGTTCTTTGAATTTCATAGTCAGGTCTTTGCCGATAGCCATTTGCCATTTGAGAGTATCACCGGCAAACTCGTTTACGAGTTTGTCGTGCATCTCGTTTTTGGTCTCGACATAGTCGGTAAGGACTGACTGGTTTTTCTGCACACGACTGATATAGGCAATGGCTACGAAAAGGAAGATAACCATTAGACCTGTCATAAGGTCGGATACAGAAAGCCATACGTTGGGTTTCGCCATAGTTATCTGCCTTTAATCATTGCCTGAATACAGGTGTCAAGTTCTGCGAGGGTCGTATTGAGACGAGCATAGAACTGACGGTCAATATCAGTGAGTGATGAACGAAGGGTCTGTGAGCCTTTGTTCAGAATACCTACGCCCTCCTCCAAGCTGCGTTTGGTGCCAGCCCAGAATTGCTCGTTATAGTCTTTGATTTTAGCCAGTTCTTCGAGCTTTTCGATGAGCATGGTAACACCATCAACAAAGTTACGCTGTTTGCGTACCCATTCGTTGAGGGCTTTGGTAGATGCGTCGAAGGCTTCCATGTTGGACTGAGAAAGCTCTGCGGTCTTTTGAAGGTGGTCGGCAGTTTTGATGAATTTTTCATCATTGACGATAACTTCATTGAGCGCATCGACAATCTGACGGAGTTTTCCACCCTCGGAGACGAGCGATTCGGTGTCGTCTTTAACGCGGTCGAGAGAAGTAGAAGTCGCCTCGAAGTTTTCGGCCATCTCTTTGTATTGGCGAGTAAGCGAGGCAATCATATCCTTATTTTCCTGCTGCCACTGGTTAAGTCGTTCAACGGACTGGTTGAGTTGGTCGAAATTCTCTTGGATAAGTTTGCTGATGAGAGCGTCCATCTGCTTTTGGAATTCGGCGGTAACATTCTTCATGACCTCAACGAGGGCTTCGGTATTGCTCTTTTTGAGCAATTCAGTAAATTCATCGAATTTACGCTCAAGAAGATTGTTGGTTTTATCCATGCTGCGCTCGATTTGGTCAACTTCCGCATCGAGAATATCTTTGAGCTTCTGAACCTGTTCGTTAATCTCGTCCTGTGTTGTGCTCATGCCACTAACAACATCGAGGATTTCAGGCACATGGTGAGTGAACTCCGAGACTTCCTCAGAATATTTCTGCATGGCGACGAGCGATTCGGTTTGTGCTGACGTAACTTCTTCAAGAGAACCAATAGAGCTAACCATAGAAGTAGCGGTCTCCTTAATGCTGTCAAGGGCACCCTCTTGACTGCGTTGTAGGATAACAAGAGAGTCAAGAGCGGAGGCAGCCGATCCCTGAGAAGTATTTATACTTTGAAGGGTTTCGGCAATAGCCGACTGCGATTCTTTGACTTTATCCATGACATCGCCCATTGAGCGGTAAAAAGCCTTACGGTCTTTTTCCTGCTCGGCCATCTGTTCAGAAAGCCTTTCGATGGTTGCCTTGTTAAGCTCGCTCATCTGTTGAACGGCTTGGCATATAGTTCCTGCGGCTTGGTTAATATCGGAGACTCCGCCATCGTTTTCATCTTGCTTTCGGCTGATGAACGCTGACAATATCATCGAGCCGATCATACCAGCGAGTGATGTAAAGAAGGCGGTCTTTAATCCATCGAGAAGCCCGGGGATAGACTTATCGAGGTCGGCGGTATCGAACGCGAGAAGTCCGACAGTAATACCGTAGAATGTACCGAGTACACCGAGTGTAGATACGAAGGTCGGGAAATACTCAACGATTCGACGATTGGCGAGTAGTTTGTCGGATTTCTTAAACTTGATGACAAGCACCAAGCAAATGACAAACACGGTTATAATTGTCGCGAGCCAAAGCCAAGTTGAAGCAGGAATAGAAAGGTTCATTTCAGAAATAGAAGGTGTAAGGGTTTCCGTCGATTGTTAGCGTAAAATTGAGGCCAGCCATCTTCTTATTGTATTTTACGTTGAAGAAGCCGGAGTATTCGGTTTCAGCGGGGATAGTGTGCATCTTAACATATCCGTCGCCGATTTGCTGTCTGATTTGTCCCTGCGAATAAGCGAGGTCAGCCATATTCGCGGCGGCCTGTTGATTGGCTGCGTATTGAGCCAATCCATTATAGGAAGTAGTATGAGTTTGGCCGTAGGCAGTAGTGTATGATGAGCCGTTGGCATTAGCGTAGCCATACACATTGCCGACATTGCCATAAGCATTAACATTGGCAGTGGTATAAGCATTGCCGTAATATGAAGTTGACGAGGAAGAATACCCGGCGCCGTATGCGGCTAAGCCCTCTCCAAGGGCAGCCCAAAATGACTCCCATTTCTGTTTTTTACGAACGATACGGTCGTATTCTTCGTAAGAAAGAAGTTCGACGTCGAACGGGATAGAAATGGTTTCGTCATATTCCTGGTTATCCTTTGTACGGCGCACGGAGTGTTCGGCGTAAATGTCATCTTCATAATCTTTCGGCTTTGTAGATGATTTCTTATTGCCTTTCTTTTTCGGATGGCGAAAGCCGATAGCAGAAAGATTAGAAGGATTGAACAGAATTGAGCGGTTGCGGAAATTCTGAACACTAATATTAACGCACACATATTTGCCATATTGGTCGAGGAACTGAGGCACGGCATTAACAATAATGCCGTCATACTTGACGTATGAAACGACTGTACCGTTCACATAATACTGACCGTACTCTTTAAGAGGGAAATCAGCAATGTAGTTATCGACATTGACAAACTCCACAGAGTCGGAAGGATTAAAGGTGATATTTCGGATATTGAAAGCCTCCGGGTTTGAAATATCTTCGACAATATCAAAAGCGGAAGTGCCATCAGGGATTCGTTCAAATTCGAGAACGAACTGGTGGCGCTGACCTGCCCTGTCAAAAAGCATCATCTTGTGCTCGGCTTCGCTGTCAATAGGCATATTGACGGTAGATAGCATATTATATTTTTTAGATGAACTGGGGATTGTGATATAGGTTTTGTCTCCGAAGTTCATCCATTGGTGGCCTGACATCCATGTTGAATCTTCGGGGACTGTATAGTCGAAGAATACGAGTGTGCTAAATTCGCGGTTGTCAATTTGGGCGATATTCATTCGAGCAGGAGCCTCGTAGGAAGTGGGCACAAATTGAGCTGAAGCTGACAAAGCACAAATCGAAAGAATGGCGGAAAGAAGATAGCGCATACTATTTGTGGGGTTGTTTAACGCATGGGAAAAGAACCGGGAGAGTGAATTTAACGTGGTTGGTGGCGGCATTTTCGCCTCCAGTAGATGCACCTATGCCTAAGACCGAAATTCCAATCTTGCCTCCGGCCTCTGATTTGGAGGATGAAGTTAGGGTAACGTCAAAATCAACATCGACTATTTTACAAAGAGTTTCAGGAGAATGGTATTGTCCACCACGTTCTAAAATGCAAAATAGACTGCCATTAATTTCTTGAAAATCGTTGAACGCCGGACTAACAACAGTAGTATTCTCAGCTTCGGCGTTGTTGACTTCCGAGATAGCATCTGCAATTTCCGAAATCACCTCTTTTATGTATTCTTTCAGTTCCATGTCAGAAGCCTTTGAACATATGAACTTTGACGCGCTTGCCGGCGGTTTCGTCAAATGTGGTTTCATCGTTGAAGTCCGACATTTCAGCTTCCCACACTCCATTGTTGCTTTGGGCTTCAAAGATGATGGGGTTAATCATGATAGGATCCGCCGGAATGATGAAAGTTTCGGTGTCAGAACAGTAGTGGTCAACTGCTGAATAAGAAATGCGGTCGCCGATTTTGGTTTCCATAACGGGGTTAGCCTTGATGAAGGCTATCTCACCGTGGATATTATGTTCCCCGCCTTTGATGTCGAGGATGAAATAACGTTTTTGCATTACAGTTTGAGTTTAGGGAGTGAGTTGATTATGTCGACAGACTGCACGGAGAGATTTATCACTGAGAGCAGCAGGTCGTAGATGTATGTGGGATTATGGTGTTCGCGGCTCCAATCGTTGGGGTCATTTATGATGAGCGATTTGGAGTCTTGGGAAATTGCGTAACGTTCCATAATCCACTCGATAGCGGATTTGCCATTGACGATATATTCGTAGGCTTTAGCCGGAATATTCTCAATGGTGATGTTGCCGTTGTATATGATGCGCGACTTGTCGGGAACGAGTTTCCCGGCTTGGTTGCGCACTTTAGGGAAGGCCATTTTGTCAACAGCGAAATGGTCGTACTTTGTGTACCCGAAAGGTGCATCGTCGGTCGGTTCTTGATAGACCGCATCGGCGATGTGAGAGATAACATCAGGAGAAGCCGGCACTTGTTCGTAGTTCAAGTGCAGTTCTGCGAGTGCTTTACCGGCTTTATAGAAAGCCATGAAGTCCTGAACATTATCGACGATGGGGATACGCGGGAGCGATTTCTTCAAGTCTGCGGCAAAACGCTCACGATACTGCGGAGAGTGGAGTATGCCGTAGACATAATAGAAGATGTGCTCTTTGGTAATCGCTTTGGCATTGCCGAAGCGCCGACGGACTTCTTTTAGAATCCAGTCGGTTATACCATCGTGGCGTATGTACTTGTCATCGGGGGTGTCGAAGTCGAACAGGTTGCCCTGCTGTGTCTTGTTTTCTTCGTACCAATACAGGGGGAAGCACTGACTTTTGCCTATTAGTTCGAGGTCGGGCAGTTGGTCTGTAATGATGCAGGAGAAGTCTTTGGTTACACCAACTCCGCTAACACAGATAAATAGATTAGGCAGTTTCTCAGTAGGCAGAAGTTGATTGAAGATGCCTGGGCTTTCAACCAAATCGCGTGAATAATACAGATGCTGTTTGCAGTAAGGACGATAAGCGACATTTTTGACAGCGTTGCTGTCAAAAATAATTGAGTCTTTATTAAGAGCTTTACGTCGTAAAGCTCTTGTCCAACTTACTTTTGCAGTTCTGCCATCTAAAAAATCTTGAATATCAAGATTAGGATTACTAAGCAACTGTTCGTGAAAAGAAGCCGATTCAGAAGTGTAGTTGGTAATAAGCTCTTGTATTGTTTCGCTAAGGTCCGTTTTAGAAAAATTGATAGACCAGGAATCTCTATTTGTACCTATTCCGATAGCGACTGTACTAAAGTACGATTGTGCTTGGTTATTGAATTTTTTTAAAGGAGAAATAGGTATTAAAGTCTCAAAAAAGCCGTCACGTTGGTTAATCCAATCGTGGCGATTGGTCGGTTCAATGGTTCGCCATTGAATAGAACGGCCATAAACAGACTTGAACTTTTTAACAAGCTCAAGTTTCTGTTCACGAGATAGGTAGTCGCCTATATCGTGATAGTGGATGGTCGCAGGTTGACCGGCTTTTGCAGGATTTTTAACGAGGAAAGTTATGGTTATCGGAGTGCGTGAGCCTCCTCCGAAAATCTTGCCACCCTCTTTGCGCGACAACTCGCCACTTGTGCGTTGGTTGCCCCGAAGATTGAGGACATAAATATCCGAAAATTCGGATTCAAGGCAAGCTCGGAAACCATCAGAAGCGTTGCTATCAAGCCATGAACCGTTACTAATGAAGGCAACAATACCACCATCTGGATTAGAGGCTATGCGATCAGATGACCAACGAAAAGCTTTAATATAGCTGTCATAAAGCGTCTTGGCATTTGTTGCAGAAGTATGAGCTGCATAAGTATCAGCAATTCTCTTATCCAAAATAGGATAAGAAAGGTTCTGTGCATTATCATTGGCTGATTTCTGCCCGACTGAATAAGGAGGGTTGCCAATGATGACGCGGATTGGCGCACGTTTCTGACGTAGAACTCCCTCGGAGTTTTCGCGGAAGAACTCTTGCGATAATGTTTGCTGCGCAGACTCTGCGAGTTGGAAAGTGTCTGTAAGACAGATTCCATCGAAGTTAACGTAATGGTCTGGCTTTACAATATCGTGATACACGGCCTCGATATTTACATCGGCGATGTAATAAGCGAGCAGGACGATTTCATTACAATGTATCTCACGGAGATACTTGCGCTCCATGTCCTCAGGTCTGATAAGGCCGGACTGGAGCAGCCGGGTAATGAAAGTGCCGGTGCCGGTGAACGGGTCGATAATATGCACGTTTTCATCTGAAAGCGAAGAATTAAATTCGCGTTTCAGAATGTCGTTGACAGAATGAATAATGAAGTCAACGCACTCAATCGGCGTATATACAATGCCGAGTTTTTCGACGGTCAGGGGAAAAGCACCTTTGAAGAACTTCTCATAGAGGTTCTTGATGACGGTTTGCTTGCCCTCCAAGTTGTCAATGTCTCCTACATTGACACGGACGGAGTCATAGAAAGACTCCAATTCAGCGGTGTCCTTATCGAAGCCTCCTACATTTGTCAGCAGCTCGATCATGCGGTGCATGGAGCGGCTGACTGCGTTGTTATTTACAAAGTTGTAATCTTTGAACAACGCATCGAAAACTGGCTGCGAGATAAGGTGCTGAGCCAACATTTCAATGGCCTGTCCTTCATCGACTGAGGGATTGAGGTTATCCTGCAATCCCTTGACGAAGATAGCGAACTCGGAAGAAAGTTCAGGAACATTCTTAACGAGTTTCGCAATTCGCTCGATGAACTTACGGGCTATCATGCCGACGGTCTTAGACCAGTTTTCCCAATAGAGGCGGTCGCCGCATTTCTCGACGAGTTTAGCGTAAATGCCATTCTGCATTTCGCCAAAACGGATTTCGAGTTGCTTTGCAACCTCGGCATTTTCAATTTGCTGTGCGTCGTGAGCATCCTGGCCGTCGGTAATGGCATTATGGCCTATGCCGGGGCCACCGACGATAACTTTGGAAGATTTGTTTTTATTGAGGGCAATTTTATTGACCTCGGCATTGAAGTTATCGTCGTGAGAACGGAGTGCATTGAGGATGCTCCAGACGGTTGCGAAATAAGCATTGTTATCGAGTGCCTGTTCGGGTGTAACATCGGACGGCACAACGATAGGGATAATGATATATCCATATTTCTTTTCGTCGGGCTGACCTTTGCGGAAGTTGCGCATAACGCGCCCGACAGACTGTACTACATCAACCTGAGAATTTCGGGAAGAAAGGAACAAGACTGCATCGAGGGCAGGAACATCTATGCCCTCGGACAGACAGCGAACATTGGTGAGTACGCGGCACTCGTTTTCATCGAGGTTTTCATCAGCGAGCCAAGAGAGCTGTTCGTTACGCTGCTGAGAGTTCATCGAGCCGTCGATGTGTCGGGCCGATACTTCGACAACCCTTTCGCGTTCTTCCGGGTCTAAGGAGTCACGGTACTTCTCGCATATTTCGGGAAGTACCTTTGCCGTGTTAACGGAGGTGCCGGGAGAAGATACATTGCCGATGGATGAGCAGAAGGCGATTGCCCTGTGCATAACAACAGGGTCGGTGGCCCAAGTGGTGCCTTTATCGCCACGGATGATTTTAGAGAGTCCGTTGATAATGCCGATGAGTTTTGATGTATCGTCAAAATTCAGTTCGGAGTTATTCGGGTCGCGGATTTTATCAAGGATGTTGGCAGGTAAATCGTCCTCGTTGACTGTGAGAACGAGGACTTTATAATCTGTCAGCAATCCATGTTCAACGGCATAAGAGAAGTTGACGCGGAAAAATTCTTTGCCATAGAGAGATTCATCGTCCATAGAGCAAAGAATTGCGTCCTTCTCGGAAGCCTTAGCTTTGGCGTTCTCGCCATACAAGCGAGGGGTTGCTGTCATATACAGGCGTTTCTTGCCCTTGATATAATCAGCGTCGTGTATCTTTGTAAAGTTACTTTCATCGGCACTGGAGAGCTTCACGCCGGTAGTGCGGTGAGCTTCATCGCAGATGATAAGGTCGAAAGTGCCATAAGAACCCGCCGTTTGACGGAGGGTTTCTTGCTGTGCGGCACGGACAGCCTCGATGGATTGATATGTTGAGAATACCACGGTCAGGCCATCGTGCGAGCGGTATGCTTCGAGTTGTTTGGCTATGCTCTTGGTATTGGTGGTTGCCGGAAATGCGAGGTCGATAACGCTGTCCTGCGTATCGTCAAAATCTTTTTTGATTTTGCGAGAAGCCTTGCTGTCTGAGCAGATACAAATGCCCTTAATGGGCTTGTCTGCATCAGCACACCAAGCGTTGAGAGTCTGACCGAGCAACGAAATGGAGGGCACCATGAAAAGCACAAGTCCTTTTTCGGGAAGCATCAGCTCCGCTATCTTCAAGGCAGTATAGGTCTTACCTGTGCCACACGCCATGATGAGTTTGCCACGGTCATTAGTGGCAAAATACTCAGCGGCAGCCGACATAGCGCGAAGCTGATGCTCGCGCGGTTTCTTGCCGGGCAACATCGCATCCTTGCCTTGCAAGCCGTCGAGCAGGAGTTTCCAATCGACGGGCGAAGTTTGAAGGTCAACAAGTCCCACACGGTTAAGCGGTGGGTTCTGATTTTTTATTGCTTCCTCGGCATTGTTGCCCCAACGGTTAGTTGTAGAAATCCAAAGGCGGTGAGCAAAGGTTGTGGTTTGGAGAGTGTCAACATCGAGGAATTGGCGACTCGATGTAGCGAGGAAAGAATCGACAGCGGGCTTGTCGATGACCGCGTCTTCTTTATAGCATTTGCACTGAATAGCCCAATATTCGCCGTTGTCGGCACGGGCTACGAGGTCAATGCCGGTGTCTCGTCCTCCTAAGTCGCCTCGACTGGGAAAGTCTTCCCACAACCAAACGTCAGTTAGGTTGGAATAACGAGGGTCGGAAAGCAACCAGAGGCGCATTAGACGCTCAAATTGCGTTCCTTTGTCATGCTCGGTGAATGATTCCGAGCGGAATTTATGTAGTATATCATTAAATGTCATAACGATTGGGGCAACCATCTCTTGCCAAGAGATTTGGATGCCTTGCACCGTTCTTTGTATCAATGGATAGTGATCTGAATAAAGGTAAGGCTGCTAAACAAATCCCTTCTCAGGACAAGACTTATACATATTTTTGGTTAAAATCAGGGACAAAGGTCGATTATGTCCGTAATTTTTAGTAACTTTGCATGGCTAAGACCATCTCTTGGCAAGAGATTTGGATGCTTGCTAAACACACAACATTAGAGAGATTTTAGGATAATGGAATTAGCCTTATCGACTATTGAAGTGTCAAGACTTGCGAGATAGATTTGGGTGGTGGCTTCACTGTCGTGGCCCATTCCTTCGGAGATGACGGAAAGTGGGATTCCTTTTGCTTTGGCGGCAGATGCCCAACTGTGGCGGGCGACGTAAAGGGTCAGAGGGATGGAGACATCGACCATTCCGGCTATGCGTTTCAAATTATGATTGATGTTGTATCCCACATTATGGTAGGTGCATCGCTCATTGGTGCCGGGGTTGCGGATTATGGGCAACAAGTAGTCGGAGGCGTTTTCGGGGTATTTGTCGAGTATCATCTGCATTTCCTTTGTCCATTCAATTACGAGTTGCTGGCCGGTCTTGCGGCGACGGTAGGTTATGTAACCGTTTTTGAGATCTGACTTTTTTAGGAAAGCCATGTCTATGAAACTCATTCCACGGAGGTAGAAACTCATCAGGAACATATCACGGGCGAAGTCGAGTGCCGGAGTCAGCGACAAATCCAATGCCTTGATTTTCTTGATGACAGCTAGAGGCAGAGCACGTTTGACAGTCTTGTCGACTCCGGTATAGACATGACGGAACGGATTTCGGTTCTCGATGATGTCATCTTCGACCGCACGGTTATAGACTGCCCGCAGGATGCGAGTATAGAACGATATGGTGTTGGGGGCTACGCCTCGGCTCTTGTGCCATGCCTCGTAAGTCTCCATTATCTCGGAAGTGAGACAGTCGAGCATGATGTCCTCATCCTTTCGGAACTTTTTGAAGCTGTTGAGAGTGGATTTGTAGGTCTCGGAAGTCCTGACTTTGCCGTTCTGTTTCAGTTTGGCGATGATGCCCTCCATGAAGTTGAACAGCGAGTATTCATGCGCGTAGCGGTTGAACTCGTCGATAACATCGTCGGCTGTGTACGTCAGACCATTGGTTTCCAGTTTACGGTCAATCTTCGTCAGCCGCTCAATATCCCAGCGGATGCGCTCACGGATTGAAAGGATGAGCGATTTACGCTCGCTTTTCTGGTTGGTCGTTACCATTGAACGGTTTTCATCCCATTCAGATGAGAAGACCTTGTACTCGGTCTGAAGCTGTCGTACCTTCCTCTCGTGGATAATCTGATAGTAGATTGTGCCCTCGTGGTCAGCGACAGTCGAGGGCCGGAACTTTACTTTTATCGAGGCCATTTTACTTTGAGTTTTTTGCTTTTAAAATACAGCGAGGGGACACACTCCGAAAAGAGTGCATCCCCTCGGTGCAATATTAGACGATGATTGTTACGGAACAAAAAGGGCGGCGATTTCCATGCAGCGGCGGGTATAGAGACCTTTGTGCCATTTGCCTTTGTAGCGGCAGTGGGAGGTATAGGACTTGAAGATGTCGCGGTTGCCAGATTTCAGCTTTTTGAGGACACTGGACTTGTTGACGACACCGGGGCCACAGTTGTAGGCTAATGCGCCGAGAAGGACGGAATCTTTTCCATATTTGGAATACATGGCGCAGAACTTGCGGAGGTCTTTGCGCAGAAGGGCGTCTGCTTGTCTTTCGGTGAGCTGCACGCCGCGACGGTATGGCTCGCCTGGCTGGACTTGGTGGCCATATCCGACATAAGGCCAGTGCCGTGGCTTATGGAGCGTCTCAAAATGCTTGATTATCAGAATTGCCCGTTCAAAGAGCGGCAACTCCATTATGCTCCGCTTTGCGGAGGCGGGCGTTGCCGCCACAAGGGTCAGCAACGCCACGATGAACAGCATCAGTTTCTTCATCGAATGATCGGTGT
>OLHE01000992.1_pt1 | contig 20011 bp, 18 predicted proteins | sample 1605821 | NCBI WGS metagenome assembly OLHE01 (sample SAMN03283250) | human gut metagenome | biome: human-associated habitat; material: feces | host: Homo sapiens | place: USA | collected 2013
GCACCAACAGTACCGTCAGCACCAAGTCCCCAGAATTTACAGTTGATGGTTCCTTCCGGTGTTGTAACAGGATCTTCTTTTACTTCAAGAGAAAGGTTTGTTACATCATCGTAGATACCGATTGTAAATCTTTCTTTTTCTGTGTTGTTGTATACAGCGATAATCTGTCCAGGTGTTGTATCTTTAGAACCTAAACCGTAACGTCCGCTTGTAATCTTAACAGAATCAAACTTGCTTCCCTTTAATGCTGCTACTACGTCTAAGTATAACGGCTCGCCAAGAGAACCAGGCTCTTTTGTTCTATCTAATACTGCGATAGATTTTACTGTGTCCGGAATTGCCTCGATTAAAGCTTCTTTGCAGAATGGTCTGTAAAGACGTACTTTTACAACTCCGACTTTCTCGCCTCTTGCCATTAAGTAATCGATTGTCTCATCGATCGTATCACATACAGAACCCATAGCAATGATGATCTTCTCAGCATCAGCAGCTCCGTAGTAGTTGAATAATTTATAATCTGTACCGATCTTCTCGTTTACTTTGTCCATGTATTTCTGTACGATTGCAGGCATTGCATCGTATGTGGAGTTACATGACTCTCTTGTCTGGAAGAAGAGGTCAGGGTTCTGAGCAGAACCTAACTGGCATGGATGATTTGGATTTAAAGCTCCTTTTCTGAACTCATCGATCGCGTTCATATCTACCATGTCTTTTAAGTCTTCGTAATCCCATGTCTCAATCTTCTGAATTTCGTGAGATGTACGGAATCCGTCGAAGAAGTTGATGAAAGGAAGTTTTCCTTCTAATGCTGCACAGTGAGCAACAGGAGTTAAGTCCATTACTTCCTGTACGGATGATTCACAGAGCATTGCAGCACCGGTCTGACGACAGGCGTAAACGTCTGAATGATCACCAAAGATATTTAATGCGTGGGTTGCAACACAACGTGCGGACACATTGAATACACCCGGAAGTCCTTCACCAGCAATTTTGTAAAGGTTAGGAATCATTAATAATAATCCCTGGGAAGCTGTGTAAGTAGTTGTAAGAGCACCTGCTGTTAAGGAACCGTGTACAGTACCTGCTGCACCTGCCTCAGACTGCATTTCTGTTACCTGTACGGTCTGTCCGAAGATGTTCTTTCTCCCCTGTGTTGCCCATTCGTCCGTAGCTTCTGCCATTACGGAAGATGGAGTGATCGGATAGATAGCTGCAACATCTGTATATGCATATGAAGCATGAGCTGCTGCATGGTTACCATCCATAGTTTTCATTGATCGTTTCATGATACTTTTTCCTCCTATTTTTGTGTATCCCAGTGTGACTGGTACCATACGCAAGGTATGGTAAAGAACCAAATTCCTGACAATGTTTTCACAATGTCTCTAATATAGTAATATAATGAAATTTGTCCAAAAAATCAATAGTTTTCCCTGAATTCCTAAAGATATTTTTGTTTAAAATTAAGAACATAAACAGGTACTTTGTACAAACCTCTCTGTTTTCCACGAAAAAACTTGCAAAATACGGATTTTACGTTACAATATTAAAGGATTAGGAAAAAGAACACATTATATAGAAAGGTTATATCTTATGATAAGTGCAAACAACATTACCTTAAGGCTGGGGAAAAAAGCCTTATTTGAAGATGTCAATATTAAATTTACCGAGGGCAACTGCTACGGTATGATCGGTGCGAACGGCGCAGGAAAATCTACTTTTTTAAAAATCCTTTCCGGACAGTTAGAACCGACAAGCGGAGATATCGTCATCACTCCGGGACAGCGTTTAAGTTTCTTACAGCAGGATCATTTTAAATATGATGCATATACGGTTTTAGATACCGTTATTATGGGAAACCAGCGTCTTTATGATATTATGAAGGAAAAAGATGCGATTTACGCAAAAGAAGATTTTTCGGATGAGGACGGCATCCGTGCCAGTGAACTTGAAGCAGAGTTTGCGGAAATGGACGGTTGGAACGCCGAGTCTGATGCGGCTATGCTGTTAAACGGTCTTGGTATTCCTACTGAGAACCACTACTCTATGATGTCCGAACTTCCGGGTGCTCTCAAGGTCAAGGTACTCCTTGCACAGGCGCTTTTCGGCAATCCTGACATCCTGCTCTTAGATGAGCCGACCAACCACTTGGATTTAGATGCCATTGCCTGGTTAGAGGAATTTTTGATCAATTTTGAAAATACCGTGATCGTGGTTTCCCATGACCGTTATTTCCTGAATAAAGTCTGCACCCATACCGCTGATATCGATTATGGAAAGATCCAGCTCTATGCAGGTAACTATGATTTCTGGTATGAGTCCAGCCAGCTTTTAATGAAACAAATGAAGGAAGCCAACAAGAAAAAAGAAGAAAAGATCAAAGAGCTGCAGGAATTTATCTCTCGTTTCTCTGCGAATGCTTCTAAATCCAAACAGGCAACTTCCAGAAAGAAAGCGCTTGAAAAGATCCAGTTGGATGAGATCAAGCCTTCGAGCAGAAAATATCCTTATATTGATTTCCGTCCGGAGCGTGAGATCGGCAACGAAGTCCTTACCGTAGAAGGATTGAGCAAAACGATTGACGGTGAAAAAGTATTAGACAATATTTCCTTTATCGTCGGACACGATGACAAGATCGCTTTTGTCGGTGGAAATGAATTTGCAAAAACGGTTCTCTTTAAAATTTTAACCGGAGAAATGGAACCAGATGAGGGAACCTACAAATGGGGTGTAACAACTTCACAGTCTTATTTCCCAAAAGACAATACAGAAATCTTTGATACGGATTTAGCGATCGTTGACTGGCTGACACAGTTCTCTGAGATCAAGGATGCCACTTATGTCCGCGGTTTCTTAGGCAGAATGTTATTTGCCGGAGATGACGGAGTCAAGAAAATGCGTGTGCTTTCCGGTGGTGAGAAAGTTCGTGTACTGCTCTCCCGTATGATGATCGAGGCTTCTAATGTCCTCATCTTAGATGAGCCGACCGACCACTTAGACATGGAATCCATTACTGCTTTGAACAATGGTCTGATCAAGTTCCCTGGTGTTCTGCTCTTTGCATCCAGAGACCACCAGATCGTGCAGACCACTGCGAACCGTATTATGGAAATCCTTCCAAACGGTACTATCATTGATAAGATTACTACTTATGATGAGTATTTGGAAAGTGATGAGATGGCAAGAAAACGTCAGGTGTATTCGATGTCATCGGATGATGAGAATGATAACTAGAAAACATTAAAAAAATGATTGATACAACTTGGCTATGATACAAATCAATTATTCCAAGTTTCCTTGTGCATAATATTCCGATGAACCTTATAAAGCAGAAAGCGTGAAGCCAGTGGACTTCACGCTTTCTTAAGTTTCATCTCCATTGCACAAAAAGAAACTTTCCATATTTGATTTGTATCTTTGAAATTTATTGTTATAAAGACAAAGTGTTTTTTGAATTATAAGTGGCTGGAGGGCTGCTTGTAATTTTTAAAGCCTTTCAGATACTCCTGCACGTTATCACACTGCATCACTCCACTCATGATACAGCCGCCGGCTGCCCCGGCGTTTCTCACTTTCATGATATTCTCTGCACTGATCCCGCCGATGGCATAGACCGGTATGGAAACCGTTTCACAGATTTTTTTTAGAAATTCTATGCCTCTTCCTGGCAAGCCTTTCTTACAATCGGTTTCATAGATATGACCTGCCGTTATATAGGTACAGCCAAGTTTTTCTGCTTCCACTGCTTCTTCTAAGGAATGGCAGGAGGCTCCGAGTATTTGAAATGCATCCCGTTCTTTTTCCGGCAGAGTGCGAAGTATCGGCATCGGCAGATGCATGGCATTGTATGCAAGTTTTCTTGCAACATTTGTGTGTGCGTGCAATATGCATTGCATTTTTTGTTTTTGACATATGGTAAGTATCTTTTCTGCCAATGCCTGATATTCCTCTTCGCTCAGGTCTTTTTCCCGCAAAATGATCCCTGCTGCTTCTGTTTTGGCAATCTTTTCAATCCGAACAAGGAAATCCTCTTTACAAAGACTACGGTTTGTAACACATAAGATATCAGACATAGAGATAATCATTCAGCACAGGCTGCAAACCTTCCCCAGACATATCCTGATACATTTTCTCAAGGCTTCGGCTGTCGTCAATCTCAAACTGCTCGTCACCCTGTTTACAGTCTGTCTCCTTTCCACTGTATTTGCTCTCATGGTCTCCGATGCCGGTAGAAACTCCTGCGGAGACTTTTGTTGCCGCAATCTTCACAATTCCGTTACGGAATTCTGCACTTTCGCGAGAAGATACCGTAATTCCCACAAACGGCAGAAAGATACGATAGGCACAGAGAATCTGGCAAAGCTGCTTTTCATGCACATCTAACGGATTGATCTTATCGTTATTGATGATCGGACGAAGTCTCGGACAGGATAAGGACATTTCTGCATGCGGATATTTACGCTGCAAATAGTATACATGCAGTGCACTTGCAAGCGCATCTTTACGAAAATCCGAAAGTCCTAACAGTGCTGAAAATGCAACTCCACGCATTCCCCCCATCAATGCCCTCTCCTGTGCGTCAAAGCGGTAGGGCCATACACGTTTGTGTCCTGCTAAGTGCAGGGTTTCATATTTTTTTGCATCGTATGTTTCCTGAAAGACAGTGACATAATCTGCTCCGCACTCGTGAAGATAACGGTACTCCTCCGTATTGACCGGATAAATTTCAAGTCCCACCATGCGGAAATATTTTCTTGCTAACTTACAGGCTTCTCCTATGTAAGCCACATCACTCTTACTCCTGCTCTCTCCGGTCAGGATCAGGATCTCTTCCATTCCGCTGTCTGCAATGACCTGCATCTCATGCTCGATCTGCTCCATACTGAGCTTCATGCGGCTGATATGGTTATAACAGTTAAAACCGCAGTAAACGCAATAATTTTCACAATAATTTGCTATATATAAAGGGGTAAACAGATATACCGTGTTGCCAAAATGTTTCCCGGTCTCTAATCTCGCCCGTTCTGCCATCTGCTCTAAAAAAGGCTCTGCCGCCGGGGATAATAACGCTTTAAAATCCTCTACCGTACAGGTTGCATGCTCTAATGCTGCCCGCACATCTTTTGCCGTATATTTTTCATAATCATAAGTCTGAACCTGTCCCATCACATCGGAACAGACATTAGAATCAATCTGCTCCATTCCCGGCAGGTACTCCATATGGTTTTTGCGAAAAGACGGGTCTGTTTCTAAACGGTGTTTCCGCTCTAAGGCTTCTTTTGACAAATATTCTGAATCTACAAAAAACTGATTTTCCAAAATCTTTCCCTCCTAATCACGCAGAAAACCTGTCAACGGGTCAGATGCGGCTGCACCTCTTGTTAAGACTCTTCCAAGTCCCGCTAAATAGGCTTTACGTCCTGCTTCGATCGCATCTTTAAACGCCGATGCCATCATCGGAAGATTTCCGGCTGTCGCAAGTGCCGTGTTTGCCATAATTGCAGCAGCACCCATTTCCATTGCTTCGCATGCCTGTGAAGGTTTTCCAATACCGGCATCCACAATGATCGGAAGTTCGATCTCATCGATCAGGATCTGGATAAATTCTTTTGTTGCAAGTCCTTTATTAGAACCGATCGGGGATGCAAGCGGCATAACCGCAGCCGCTCCGGCATTGACAAGATCACGGGCAGCATTCAGATCCGGATACATATATGGCATGACCACAAATCCTTCCTTTGCTAAAATTTCTGTTGCCCGGATCGTCTCCTGGTTATCCGGCAGCAGATATTTTGAATCCCGCATGATCTCTACTTTGACAAAATCACCACAGCCTAACTCTCTCGCAAGTCTGGCAATGCGGACTGCTTCTTTTGCATCTCTTGCGCCACTGGTATTCGGAAGCAATGTAACTCCCTTTGGAATAAAATCCAAGATATTTTCCTGCTCCTTTGTATTTGCCCTTCGAACGGCAAGTGTAATGATCTCTGCTCCTGCATCTTTAATCGCTGCTTCGATCAGGTTTAAAGAATATTTTCCTGAGCCGAGAATAAATCGTGACCGGAACTCATGTCCGCCAATGACAAGTTTATCGTTATCCATGTTCGTACCTCTTTCTTTATACTTCAAATTCTTCTGCTAATATCCGTAAGACCATATGCGCCTCATGTGCTGCGCAGAGCATCACACGCGAGGAGACAAGTCCAATGTCATCTCCCACGTCGCTGACTCCATCCCCGCACAGATAAAACCGTTTTGTGATCTGTCTGGTTCTAATACTGTTTGCACTGCCGATGCCAGCCATCCCGGAAGCCGCCACAAAATATTTCTGTGGAAAATTCTCCAATACCGAATTGGTCAGCATTGCCTTTGCCTGTGCATCATCAAAAGCCTCACAGATCACATCTGCCTCTTTTAATAATTCCACAACATTCTGCTCTGTCATGCGGGTAGTATGTGTTTCAAGCTCTACATAGGGTGCAATTTCTTTCAAATTTTCGGATAATGCTTCTGTCTTATATCTGCCAATCTGTGATGCCTTATATTGCTGCCTGTGCAGATTCGTAACATCCACTTTGTCAAAATCGATCAGGATCAGTTTTCCAACTCCTGCTCTTGCAAGGGATATTGCAATATTCGACCCTAAGCCGCCAAGTCCGCAGATGCCAACGGTTGCTGCAAAAAAATGCTGCTGCAGTTCTTTGCCCTGCCGCTTTTCTAAGGCCTGTCTCATCTCTTCTTTTGTCGGTATCAAATCAGCCACCTCCCACAAAACTGACTACTTCCACAATGTCGCCATCCTGCAATATTTTTGTTTCATACACTGCTTTTGGCACAATTTCTCCATTGCACTCTATCGCGATCCGCCGGATATCATAGCTTGTTGTTGCTATATATTGTGCAATTGTTCTGCCTGCTATCTCCAGACTCTCTCCATTGATCTTTACCATTTTATTCCCTCACTTCCTGTTCTTTTCAAAGAATTCTTTCTTTGAACGATATTCTCATGGAGTTTTATTAAAAAATATTTATATAAATAATTTTTTGCAAACCAAAAAACGGAAAGCTACCGATTTGATAACTTTCCGTCTATGAAATACGAAAACATAATTTCCTAAACATCCCTACGTTGGCATTATCCAAATCAGGTCATCGGTCGAAGGTTCTACCTTCCTCTCAGCCTGTAACACAAGCTCCCGTTGTTCTATTCTGTTTTTATCCCGCTGTTACTTAGAACCAGCTGTTAAAATTTGTTCCTGTATTTGCAGTGCTGTAGCTGCCATACTTATTATAAGTATCTGCTTCTCTGCCTGCATAATAGTCGATCAAAGAGGTTCTGAGCCCTACCTGATATCCATAAGAGGTATTTCCCTTAAACAGTGCCTCCACCTTTGACATATCTGCTTTCTTAAAGGTATCTTCATCAATAGACAGCTTGTTATCTGCTTTGACCGTGATTCCGATTGCCTTTAATAAAGTCTCATTGCCGTTTGTCGTAGCTGTCAGGCTGCGTACGTTATTCTTTACACCGCTGACACTGCTCTTGTTTGTAGTATCGATCAGATCATTATAATCTTTTACAAACCGGCTGACTGCTTTGTAAATCTTATCTGTGTCATAGGTCTTTGTTACCTTACCGTCCTCGCCCTTTGTCTCTGTCGTTTTAAACAAAGATTTCGTGCCGGTTGCCATCAGTGCATCTGTAGATTTTTTTAAATCGGTTGCACTTGTCTCGATCTCAGTCTGGACACGCTCTGCTGTTGTTTTCGTCTTATTTGTCTTAGCACTTTCTGTTGCAGATTTGGTGGTCTTATCCTGACCATAATAAGCCTTCATCAGCTTCTTATATGTGCCGCTGCGGATAAAGGCCCAGTCACTCAATACAGATGATGAATTGTTACCAAATAAACTGCTCACGCCAAATGAACTGTTACTTCCGAATAATCCTGCCATAATATCACTCCTTTGAAATTAATCTGAACATCCGTGTTCTACCTAGTCTTCCTATTCTCTATATCGTCATTATAGCCCTGATTGTTAATATTTACAAGTAAATATCTTTATTTTTCCTGCTTTTTGTTCTCAATCTGCCAGTCGATCGGTTCGATCCCATGCTCTTTTAAGAACTCATTTGCCTGGCTGAAATGCTTACAGCCAAAAAATCCCCGGTATGCCGATAACGGACTTGGATGTGGTGCTTTTAAGATCAGATGCTTCGGATTGGTCAGCATCGGTATCTTACTCTGTGCCGGTCTGCCCCAGAGCATATAGACGATCGGACGGTCCTGTGCATTCACGGCATGGATGATCGCATCCGTAAACTGTTCCCAGCCTCTTCCCTGATGGGAATTTGCCTGATGCGCCCGCACTGTCAATACCGTATTGAGCATCAGCACTCCCTGCTCTGCCCATTTGACCAGATAACCGTTATCCGGGATATAACATCCCAAATCCTCCTGCAACTCTTTATAGATGTTCTCTAAAGAAGGCGGAATGTCCACATCCGGTTTTACCGAAAAACACAATCCATGTGCCTGACCCACGTTGTGATACGGATCCTGTCCTAGGATCAACACTTTGACATCTTTTAACGGTGTCAGATGAAGTGCATTGAAAATATCGTCCGCCGGAGGATATACCACCGCGGTACTGTATTCTTTTTGTACAAATTGGTATAACTCTTTATAATATGGCTTTTTAAACTCCTCCTGCAAAGCAGGCAGCCAGTCATTCGTGATCATTGCCATAGCATTATCTCCTCACCGGTACACCTTTATCTGCTAAATAATTTTTTAAATCCATAATCTCTAATTCTTTATAGTGGAAAAGAGAAGCGGCAAGCGCTGCATCTGCTTTTCCGTCTGTCAGTGCCTCATAAAAATGTTCTTTGGTTCCCGCACCACCCGATGCAATGACCGGAATCGAAACATTTTCTGTAATCTGACGTGTCAATTCGATGTCATAGCCTGCTTTTGTTCCGTCACAGTCCATACTGGTTAAAAGGATCTCACCGGCTCCTAACCGATCTGCCTGCATTGCCCATTCCACGGCATCCATGCCGACATCGATCCTTCCGCCGTTTTTATAGATATTCCAGCCGGAACCATCGGCTCTTTTTCCGGCATCGATCGCCACTACCACACACTGGCTGCCGAATTTATCTGCCGCATCACTGATCAGACGCGGATTGTTAATGGCAGAAGAGTTGATAGAGATTTTATCCGCACCTTCCCGTAGCAGTACCTTAAAATCTTCCACGGTACGAATACCGCCGCCTACCGTAAATGGTATAAAAACCTTTTCTGCTACCTTGCGCACCATGTCCACAACGGTCTCTCTCGCATCTGAAGTTGCCGTAATATCTAAAAATACCACTTCATCTGCTCCGGCTATATCATAAGCTGCCGCAACCTCCACCGGATCTCCGGCATCTCTTAAATTAACAAAATTGATTCCCTTTACGACTCTTCCGTTATTTACATCCAAGCAGGGAATGATCCTCTTCGTAAACATCAGTCCTGACCTCCCTGCAGATTTGCAAAATTTTTAAGCATTTTAAGTCCTACCGTACTGCTCTTTTCCGGATGGAACTGACATGCAAAAATATTATCTTTTTCTACGGAAGCATCAATCATGGTACTGTACTCCGTTGTTGCTTTTACAATGGCAGGCTCTGCGGCTTTTAAATAATAAGAATGTACAAAATAGACATATGGCTGCTGTTCGATTCCTTCAAAAAGCCTTCCCTGATTCTGTAAATTCAGGGAATTCCAACCGATATGCGGGATCTTTAAACCTTCCTTATCCGGTATCCGAAGAATCTTCCCATCTAAAAGGTGAAGTCCTTCTACCCCCGGACTCTCCTCACTCTCTTCAAATAAAAGCTGGAGTCCGAGGCAGATACCGAGTAACGGTATCTTTTTTTCTGCCACTTCGCGGATCACCTGATCTAAGTCATATTTCTTCAGATTATGCATGGCATCCGAAAAGGCTCCGACTCCCGGAAGGATGACCTTATCTGCCGACAGGATCGTCTGAAAATCTCTTGTGATCACACTCTCCTGTCCCACTGCTGCCAATGCCTTTTCCACACTCTTTAAATTACCTGCATCGTAGTCTATGATTGCTATCATTTTTCTTCCTGTCCTAAATTCATTTTCTGGATGATCTTTTGAATCTCTTTGCTGTATTCCTCACGGTCTTTGATCTTATAGAGTTTTCTTGCATCATCTGTACTCATTCCAAACTGCTGGTCAAGAGCTTCTTCTAACTGATCTTTCAGGTGGTTCATCTCACCCTCTCTACCGTATTTCTTAGCATTATCAAGTCCCTTATCATAGCGTCCGATACCTCTGACTAACGCATCCAGTGCGAGATCATACTTATCTGCTCCCATCAGGGTAAGGTATGCCTGATACTGTTCCTGCACTGCTGCCATCGTGGACACCTCTTTATAGAGTTTCTGATCATTTCCCTTTAAATCCAGGCCGCTCAGCTGTTCATATGCTTCCACATAGTCGCCATTGTCCATCGCCTGTTTTGCGGTGTCTATATAAGAATTCTTTCCACTCAGCTTCATCATCAAAAGGACTAATGCAAGAATTGAAAATGCCATTAAAAAGATTAAAATGACCGGCTTTTTCGGAAGTGGAGGCGTATTGTCCGGCTCTTCCGGTTTTGGCTCCTTCACCTTCTTTTCCCGCTTCTTTCTTGGTTTCTTTTCCTTTGGCTCTTTTTCTTTCTTCTCTTTCTTGGCTTTCTTCTTGTCCTTTTTCGCCTGTTTCTTATCCTCTTTTGCAGCTCCTGCCTGCTCTGCAGCCTCTAATTCTTTCAGAATCTGAAGATTTTCATCGGAGATATTCTCTAAATCCCGACTTTCCGGAACCTCTACATGCTCTACATCTGTGGATTCTTCTTCCTCTCCAAATAAGGTTGCTGCTAACTTTGCAAAGAAACCTTTCTTTTTCTTAGGCTTTTTCTTTTCGTCATCCGCTTTTTCTTTCGTACCTGTGGCTGCACTGCCCGAAGAGGCTGCTTTTACACCTTCATCATATGCCGCTCCGGTTTCCTGTAATGTAATATCATTAGAGTCTGCATTTAAGAGGTCTCCGATCTCGGAAAGGTCTGCATCACCCTCTACCCCATTTAAAAGCTCTAACAGATCAGCATTTGCACTGTCAAGTTCTCCGATCGGCTCCTCTTCGACATACTCCGGCTCTGAACTCTGTGCTTCCTGCGCTGCTCCCTCATCAGAAACGCCTGACATCTCTCCCTGTTTAGAAGTTCCCTGTGGTGTACCCTGATCGGTATCATTTGCAGATGCATCGGATACAATCTCTTCTAAGTTTTCAAAAAACTCTGCATTATCCGCCGATGCTGCTGCCTGTGTGTCACCCGATACAGTCTGTTCACTTGTAGCACTGCTGCCCGCGGTGCTGTTTTCGACTGCATTGCTGACCATGTCTGCAATATTTCCTGCATTTTCATCTACAGAACTCTGTGTATTGACGGACTCATTAGCTTCATTCTCTTCTTCCTCTGCTAACTCTAATTCAAACTGACGCAGAAAATCATCCACATCTTCCTGTTCTAACTCGCCTTCAAATTCCTGTAAAAAACGCTGTTCCTCTTCCCTCTTTTTGCGCTGTTCCCGTTTGTATTCCTGTTCACGCTCAAATTTCCGGAATGCTTCACTGGCATTATCATACGGGTCGCTGCCTGAATATGACTTCGACTTTTTTCCTGACATATTGGTATTATTAATGCTATTGAGCAGGCTGTCTAAATAATCTTCTGTATTCGCCATTGGAACTTCACCTCACTGTACTTATTAAGGGATGTGACAATCATCACATCCCTTTTTCATTCTAACTTTATTGAATTACTATCTGGACTGATCGATCAAACGGTCGATAGCTTCCACTAAATGACCTATCTCTGGTTTTGTTAACTGTGCATCGGCTCCTAATGCCTCGCCTTTTCTACGCATTTCCTCATTTACCAAGGATGAGAAGATAACAACCGGAATCTTCTTCAACTCATCATCCTCTTTGATCAGCTTGGTCAGACGGTGTCCATCCATCAATGGCATCTCAATATCCGTAATGACACAGTGTACATCTTCTAATGCTGTTCCGTTTCTCTGGAATTCTGTCAGCTTATCCCATGCTTCCTGTCCGTTCATGGTAACGATCAGATTAGTATATCCTGATTTTTTCAGACAGTCTGTGATCAGTTTACTCAGTAATGGGGAATCTTCTGCGATCAGGATCGGAGAATCACATCTCTCTCTTTCTCCTAAGTTATCAATATCGGATACCTTAAGTCCTGTCTCCGGACTGATGTCTGTCACAATCTTCTCGAAGTCTAAGATAATGACTAACTTATCCTCTAATTTGATCACACCGGTTGATACTCCGTCGTTCTCTGCATTTACGGTAGAATCCGGTTTGATGATATCTGCCCATGATACTCTGTGAATACCGATTACTTCATCTACATGAAATGCAATATTTAACTTATTAAAGTTTGTAATGATCAATAATCCTTCATCGGTTACCGTACTGTCTGATAATCCTAAGCAATGCTTTAAATTAATAACCGTAATCATAACATCACGCGGCATAAAGATTCCTTCAACACTAGGATTTGCATTTGGAATCGGTGTGACCGGCTGATATGACAAAATCTCACGGATTTTGGCAACGTTAATTCCATAATGATTCTTGCCCAGTGTAAATTCCAACACTTCCAACTCATTTGTTCCGTTCTCTAATAGAATATTTGTATCCATATCCGTTCTCCTCTCGAGTTGCTCACTATACTTATTCACATTATATCAGACATTCAGATAATTTGCACGATTTTTTCCGAAAAAGCTCATTCTTTTTTGTAATTTCTGTAATCATTGCAATTCGGAAACAGTTGATGTGCTTCCATCCGATACTTTTAACTGTAAAGAAGTAATATTTTCTACATTCTGTTTCTCTGTTTCAAACAGGAGTACACATTCCTGTGCGCTGCCTCCTGCGATCGTTCCCTGATAGGTTCCCAAATCATTCAAAAGAATGCTGGTCTGCGCAGCAACCGTCTTGTCACCGTTGATCACCACTCTGTATTTCAGATTCTTTTTGAGCATATCACATTCGATATCTCCTCCTGTTGCTTTCAGGTTAACATGTACTACCAGAAATGTCTTGCCTGCTGTTGCATTCATGGCAAAATAATCTGACTCTACATAGGAATCTGTTACATCATAATTTTCAAATGACGCATCCAGCCCATCTTCTAACTTTAATGCCTGTCGCAAAGATACTGTCTCTGCTTTTGGCTTTTCTGTCTCTGCTGTTGTATTCTTTGCAGAATCTCCCGAAGTCTCCTGCTTGTCCTTTGTATCGGTCTGCGTTGTCTTAGAATCCGCCGTGTCTTCTGAAAAATCCTCCTGCTGGATCTTGATAAGTCCTTCATCCTGTCTGTCATTATATCTGGTTACAACATGTGCTGCATAGGCTGCAACCTTCTCCTGTTCTTCGCTTGACAGATCATATGGCTTTGTTCCACATCCCGCAGTCGATAGCATGACTCCGCAGAGCAGTATACTGACCAGTCCTTTTTTCCGTCCCATGATCCTCTCCTTAAAATCGTATCTCTCTTCTTATGATGTTAACAGATTTTTCGCAATTTATCAACTGTTATTCGCACAATCCCTGTCCAATTCAAACCAGAATTCCACACCGTTTTCCCGGTTCTTTGCTCCACATTCCCGATGATGGGACTCCATGATCGCTTTGACGATGGAAAGCCCGATACCACTGCCCCCGTACTCTCTGGTTCTTGCCTTATCCACTTTGTAAAACTTGTCCCAGATATTCGGCAGATCTTCCTCCGGGATCGGGTTTCCTGTATTGAATACGCAGACCCGGACACTGTCCTCTTTTTTCTCATAGGTGACTTCTATGTGCTTCTCAAAATCCGCATGGTTGATCGCATTGCTCAAATAATTTGTCATGACTTCTTCGACTTTAAATTCATCTGCCCAGACATAGACGGATTCCTCCGGATACGTCACGGTAATATCCTTTTGCTTTAACAAGATTCCCGAAGATGTTACTACACCTTTGACTAATTCAGTCAGATCAAACCGTTCCATGGTCAGGGTGTCATTACCAAATTCTAACTGGTTCAGGGTCAGGAGTTTTTTTACCATCTGATTCATCTTATCGGCTTCATCCATGATGACTTCGCAATAAAAATCCCGGCTCTCTTCGTCATCGTTAATGCACTCCTGAAGTCCTTCCGCATATCCCTGTATCAGTGCTAACGGTGTCTTTAATTCATGGGATACATTGGATAGGAATTCTTTTCGCATCCGATCGATCTCTTCTTTTTTCTCTATGTCTTTTTTCAGTTCGTTGTTCGCACTCTTTAATTCTGAAATAGTAGTCTCTAACGTGGCTGACAGCATATTCATATGTTCGCCTAACTCATCCACCTCATTCTGGCGTTTGTTCGGCTTATATTTTGCATCAAAATCCAGCTCTGCCATTCTTTTTGAGATTTTTGTAAGCTGCAGGATTGGTCCCGTGATCCGACGGCTGACAAAGATTGCCAGAATGGCACAGCAGACCGTTGCCATGACCGCAACATATGCTAAGAATTCATTGGCGATCATAACGCTCTCTTTGATACTTGCCAATGCGGTACGCATTAATACCAGATTGCCGTCTTCTAAAGTCCCCCACAGCACCAGATAATCGGCTTCTAACCGGCTGTCCTGCTGTTTTTCGATGATGTAGTTATCCGTTGTCTTGATGACCTCGGATGCATGCTTATTGGAACTTTCATATAATGCCCCATAGAACTGATTTTTTAATTTTTCACTATTGCCCGCCGAAGAACGCAATACCTGTGCATCCGGACTCAACACCAGTATCGAGATGTTTCCATTGCTGCAGATCCGTTCAAAAGCAATGTCGAATTCATCACTTTCAAAAGTGTCGTTGATGACCGCTTTATCGATCGTGTGAAAACCTTCTAATAAGGCATTTTCTTTATTGACGGTATAAAAAGACTCCAAAAAGGTGCTATTCAAAAACCAGCACAGTAATACTGTGCCGGTTACCATCCCTATCATCGTATATGCTATGTTTCTCGTAATTGAATATTTTTTCTTCATACCGCTTCCGCCTTTATACTTCGAGCTTGTATCCCATACCCCAGACGGTCTTGATATATTCGCCCTTGTCGCCTAACTTGCTTCTCAGTTTTTTTACATGGGTATCGATCGTTCTTGCATCTCCAAAATAGTCATAGTTCCATACGTTATTCAAAATCTTTTCTCTCGATAGCGCTATTCCTGCATTCTCCACAAAATAGGTCAGCAGTTCAAATTCCTTATAGCTTAATTCGATTGGTTTTCCGTCCACGGTGACCTGATGTGCCGCCTTGTCCACAACGATCCCTTCAAATTCGATTGTATCGTTTGCACTGTATTTATTTGCCCTGCGAAGAATGGCTTCCACTCTTGCAACTAATATTTTCGGGCTGAATGGTTTTGAAATATACTCGTCCACACCCAACTCAAATCCGAGCAGTTCATCATTCTCTGCGCCTTTTGCCGTTAACATGATGATCGGCACCTTGGAATTCTCACGGATTTCCCTGCACACATCCCAACCATTGATCTTTGGCATCATTACATCTAAAATGACCAATGCTATATTTTTTTCATTATAAAAGACATCCAGCGCTTCTTCGCCATCGCCGGCTTCTAATACTTCAAAATCCTTTTTTACCAAAAAATCCCTGACCAGTTTTCTCATGCGGCTCTCATCGTCCACAACCAGTATTTTTAAGCGTTCCATGATCCTGCCTCCTGATATTCTAAGTAGTATGTTTATTATAAAAAAGAATTATGTTAAAAATGTGAAACAGCCGCTGATCGTACTATTTTTCCTCTAATGCCTGTTCCTGCTCTTTGACTGCCTGCTCTCTCTCTTCTAATTCCTGCTCCCAGGAAGAATACTTATCGATCAGTTTATTCTCATAGTTTAAAATATTGACATTGTCGGATGTTGCCGCTAACAGCATCATAGACACAACGGAGATCAAAAGGATCAGTGAAGTGACCATAAAGAACTGGCAGCGTCCCTTATAATTCTTGCCCTCTTTTTTTTGTTCTTTCTTATTTTTTGCCTTTTCTTTTTCTCTTTGCCGCTCTTTCCGCTGTTCTTCTTTTTTCTGCTCTTTCTTCTGCTTTTTCTCTTCTTCCTCTGTCTGCGGATACCGGATGGGAATTGCTAAAACCTCTTCATTTGAAATTGCCGGGATCATCAGCAGATAATCTCTGAGTTCCTTTAAAAAGCAATAACCGACCGGTGTTTCAAATAAATCCTGTTCGATCAGATTCTGATATATGGAAAAGACTGCGTTCGGATTCTCCATATCGAGTTTTTGACGCAGATATTTCGTTCCTTCTATCTCACGCTGTGCAAGCTCTGCCTCTTTTTTTGTCCGAAATACAAATCCGCCTGCTTCATAGGTTTCCTGTAATTGTTCCATCGTTCTCTCCTTTGTGCAAAACCTCTTGCTTTCAGTATAAAAAAATGCGTTCCGAAATGCAATATGCAAATTCTATCTTTTAAAAAGGTACGGTTTCCTTTATAATGTTTTTTATGTACGAAGGAGGTTTCTTATGTTTGATGAATTTGTAGATAATACAGAACGATATGAAGAATTTATTGAGGAATTATTAGAGGCTAACCGCGAGGGCAGATTTGATGATGTATTCAACCGTGCCTATGGCATGGGCACTTTTTCCATTGATGAGCTGATCGACATCTATGCCAGGGTGGATAATGACTGCGTCACAAATTACCGCTCAAAAAATGAATCAGAAGAAGCTGTGGAGTTAGAGACTTTGCGCCTTGCGATCCTGCAATCCTTATCGGAGGCAAATACCTCTGCCATTGCATTTGAATTAGCTGCCTGCTTTTTTGACCATTTTTCAAAAGAAGCGGAAGGCATGGATATGAGTGATGAGATTGACAAATGCTTAACAAAGATTTTTAAATGTATTGCTTCTACCGGTTCGTGGTCGGAATTTTTTGCCGGAACAGAGCCTGTGTTCCACATCTACTATTCCCGTTTTTCCGACCGCATTGGTTTTGACTGCTCAAGACTTGCCGGGATCACCTGCAATATGGAACGTGGAAAAGAGATCATGAAAAATGAGAACTGTCATCCGAGTTTCCGGGAGGCGTTGGAATCGAGAAAAGATTTCTGATCTTCCATGCAAGGATCTAAATAACAAAAAATCCCCATAAAACAGTTTGATCTTATGTCTCTGTTTTATGAGGATTTTTCTTTTATATTTTTTGATGTTTTTCTTTGATACTTATTTCTGTTTCTCTATTTGTATTTGTTATAGAGGTCTTTCATCTGCCGGATCTCGCTCTCGGTAAACTTCTCTTTGACGTACTGTTTCAAACCTTCTTTGTCCTGATCTTTTGCATATTTGCTGACATCTGAAATGGTCTGTGGCGATACCTTGCTCTCTATCATATCATTGACCGTCTGCTTATCCTCTTCGCTCATGGAATTATAAATATCCTGTGCGTTTTGCAACTGACCTGTAGAGTCATTCTGCACCTGTTCCTCTATCATCTTTTCCGCAACGGCTGACGTTACTTTTTCCTTTGCCTTGTCATAGACAAACGTTTTGCCTGCCCAGATTGCTGCTACTAAAATGACTAACACAACGATGAGTACGATAAGACCTTTTTTCTTCTTTCTTTTTCCTGCCATGATTTCACTCCTCCTCTGTTCGGATTTTTACCGTCCTAATTTAACACATTTTTTTCGGTTTTTCCATGAAATCACAAAATCTTTAAAAAGGTTTAAGAAACACGGTTCTGGTTGCGGTACTGCACCGGTGTCATCTGAAAATTCTTTTTAAACTGGCGGCTGAAATTCTCCACATTCTGATAACCGACTGCATGGGAGATATTCTCTACAGTCATGTTTCCGTTTTTCAAAAGTGTCTTTGCACGTTTCATGCGGATCGCTATCACCTGTTCTCCAAATGTTTTTCCTGATTTTTCTTTAATGTATTTGGAAATATACGGTGTTGACAGGTGGAACTGCTGTGCCATTCCCTCTAAGGTAACGGTCTGGTAGTTCGTCTGCATATAATTCATCATTGCTACCAGGCGCTCATCCAAGCATTTTTCATCGGACTGTATCTGTGGCAGTTTGTTGACTGCAACGGTCAGTGCATGGATAGATGCTTTGATGATATCTTCGTCCATTCCTGCGCCCCAGTAGGATTTTCCATTACAGGTGATCCCTACATAGGCAACTGCTTTTGAGGAGGAACCATGGGAAAGTGCATGTTCTTCGTATACGGAAAGTTCATAGCTGATCCCAAAATACTGCTTGATGGCATTGCTGACTGCATCTAAACGTCCGTTTCCGTTTGCATCTACCACTGCACTCTTGTCTCCGCAGTTGATCGTTGCCTCTGCCATGATCCCGTCTACCTGTGCAAAGCTGCACTCGGAAATACAGAAATATGGTGTGTGGTTTACATAATGATCTTCAAAGATATCATATACCCACTGTGGTGAAAGTTCTTTGTGCTCTTCATCTGAAACATGTTTAACTGCATAGCCGACTTCCTCACGCATTTTTTCAGGCAGTGAGATTCCAAAGTTCTGTTTTAAGATGTAGTTGACTCCGCCCTTTCCGGACTGGCTGTTGATACGGATCACATCTGCATCATAAGTACGTCCGACATCCATCGGATCGATCGGCAGATATGGAACGGTCCATTTGTTATGTTCTTTATCTTTTAAGCAAGCCATTCCTTTGGCGATCGCATCCTGATGAGAACCGGAAAATGCAGTGAATACCAAATCTCCGGCATACGGCTGACGAGGATCTACATGCATTCTGGTCAGTCTCTCATACGTTTCACGGATCTTTGTCATATTGCTGAAATCCAGTCCCGGATCGACTCCGTGTGAAAACATATTCATGGCAAGTGTGATGATATCTACGTTTCCGGTACGCTCACCGTTTCCAAACAGGGTTCCCTCAATACGCTCGGCTCCTGCAAGGATTCCAAGCTCTGCATCACTGACTCCGCAGCCGCGGTCGTTGTGCGGATGCAGACAGAGGATCACTCCGTCACGATATTTCAGATGTTTGTTGATGTATTCTACCTGTGTGGCAAAGACATGCGGCATTGCATTTTCTACCGTAGTCGGTATGTTGATGATCGCTTTATTTTCTGCATCCGGTTTCCAGACATCTAACACGGCATTGCAGACATCCACTGCATAGTCCACTTCCGTTCCCGGAAAACTCTCCGGACTGTACTGGAAGGAAAAATTACCCTCGGTCTCATCGGCAAGTGTCTTTAAGAGTTTTGCTCCGTCAACTGCGATCTGTAAGATTTCTTCTTTGCTCTTTTTAAATACCTGCTCACGCTGTGCTACGGAAGTGGAGTTGTACAGATGTATTACGGCATGCGGTGCACCTTTGACTGCCTCGAAGGTCTTACGGATGATATGCTCTCTTGCCTGTGTCAACACCTGAACGGTCACATCGTCCGGTATCATATTGCGGTCGATCAGTGCCCGCATAAAATCATATTCGGTCTCGGACGCTGCCGGGAATCCGACTTCGATCTCTTTGAAACCGATCTTTACTAACATCTCGAAAAATTCCAGTTTTTCTTCTAAGCTCATTGGCTCGATCAATGCCTGGTTTCCGTCTCTTAAATCGACGGAACACCAGATCGGTGCTTTATCGATGTAATCTTTTTTGACCCAGTCATATTCGCAGACCGGTGGCATAAAGTATTGTCTTTCATATTTTTGTACATGTTCCATGTTGATATCCTCCTAATCTTTATAAGAAAGAATCCTGCTTGCAGGATTCTCCGCCTGCGGCGGGTCGCATCTGCGACACAATTCCTTTCCGCCGCAGTGCGATTCTGCCCGAAGGG
>OLHE01000998.1_pt1 | contig 19875 bp, 6 predicted proteins | sample 1605821 | NCBI WGS metagenome assembly OLHE01 (sample SAMN03283250) | human gut metagenome | biome: human-associated habitat; material: feces | host: Homo sapiens | place: USA | collected 2013
GGCTTATCGGATTGCCGTTGACATATGCGTACCTGTTCAAAGTCGGGGTGTCGGTGATCGAACCCGTCATAACGTCCTGATTGATAAAACGCTTGATCTCAGGGTTGTAATACCTCGCCCTCATGTAGTAGAGACCGTTGCTGTCAGTGGCTACTCCCAATTCGCCGTTATACAGGAACATTATACCACATTTATTCTCAGAAAGCAACTCCCCGTAAGGTCCGTAATCAAAGGTTTCAACGATTTCTCCGTCGATATTTGTCACTGCCTCGGTGCTTCCGATATTGTTAAAGTGGTAAATCAAATATTCATTGCCGTTTTCCTGTGCGATCAGACCAATTCCGTAAATATAATAAGTTGTATCGCCCTCCTTTTCCGCCGTAAGAATACGTGTAAGCGAACTGCTGTTGCTGTCAACAACATACTCGGTCTTTGCTCCATTTCCCGTCTGAGAAATACGGTTGTTTTCAGCGTCGTATTCGTAGGAAATTCCACCCGCCGAAACGAGTCTGTTGCGGCAGTCGTACTCAAACTCAGCCATTTTACCGTTAAGCGGACCGTAGATCATGTTTCCGTCCGCATCATATTTTACTTCTTCGCCGTTGTACTCGATAAGCTGATTGTTCTCGTTGTACTTCATTTCCGAGCTTGTCAGCCCGTCCATTGTCGTGCCGTCGGAAGATGAAATTTCCGTTACATTGCCCGATTCGTCGTAAGAGTAAACTTTCTGATTTATGACTTTTTCGCCGTTTTTATCGACAATGGTCACAAGTCTGCCGTTAGCGTCGTAGGTGCGTTCCTCCACGCTTCCGTCGGCTCTGGAGGTCTTTGTCAGCCTGCCATTGCCGTCATACTCAAAGAAAGTAACCTTGCCGTCCCAGTCTGTAACGGTATTGACATTACCCGTCTTGTAATAGGTGTAGCGAACTACCCTGCCTCCCGGATAAGTCAGCGCCACAAGATTACCCAACTGATCATAGGAGTACTCTATCGTGTTTCCTCTGAAATCGGTATACTTTGTCACACGGTTCATATTGTCATACTCACGTGTTATAGTGCCATTCTCATCGGTAACTGTAAGCACGTTTCCGTTACCGTCATAGGTATAGGACACTGTACCAAGCTCGTCAGTAAAGCTCTTAATCCAGCCGTTTTTGTAATACTCATATGTGGTTTCCTGACCTCTTGCATTCTTCTGTGAAGCAAGCTGTCCCACGTCGTCATAAGTATAAGTTTTCGTTCCGCCGATAGGATTGATCGTTTCGGTGAGTCTGCCCATATTGTCATATGTGTACTCTGTCCTTCCACCGTTGGGGTCTATCTGTGAGGAAACATTTCCAAGTCGGTCATACTCGTACTTGGCAGTACCGCTCTCTGCATCGGTAGAATTAATTATTCTTCCGAGATTGTCGTATACATTTTCTGTTTTTCCTTCCCTTGTCGTATTGAGATTTTCAATAGTCTTTACAAGGTTTCCTACGCTGTCATAGGTGTACTGAGTATCTACGCCCATAGCGTCGGTTGACAAAATAAGGCTGTTGATCTCGTCATATTGATTGGTTACAACGTTACCCTCTGCGTCGGTAAGTTTAACTATATTACCGTTCTCGTCATACTCTGTGAATGTAGAGTAACCTTCCTGGTTGGTGTACTTGGTCACTCTGCCCATTGCGTCATACTCGTAGAAAACAGAAATATCCTCGCCGTTTTCGTCCTCTGCAACAAAAGTCGTCTTAGTGACCATACCCTCCTTATTATAGCCAATTTTTACAACCTGACCGTTAGGGAAAGTTTTCTGAGTGCAAAGTCCGTTGAAATCATATTCATCGTAAGTAGTGACGTTTCCGTTAGCGTCTGTGGAATTAAGCATTCTTCCGTACTTGTCATAAGTATACGAAGCAGTATTACCCTCCGCGTCAGTTGTGCTGAGGAGATTATTTGCGGCGTCATATTCTGAGGTAGAATAATTGCCCTGCTCATCGGTCGTCTTTACAAGTCTCCACTGCTTATCGTATGTATAGCTCTCGCTTGTGCCGTCCGCAAAGGTCGTTTTCTTAATCTTTCCGTTGGGATAGTACTCATAGCTTTCGGTATACTCATTTTCACCGTCAACAACAGTTTTGGAAATCATTCTGTTGGCTGCGTCATAAGCAAACTTAGTTACCTCGCCGTTTTCGTTCGTCTTGGATATAACATTTCCGACTGCGTCGCAAGTGTTAACTACTACTGTTCCATCGGTATTAGTTTGACGGATTAACCTGCCCTCGTTATCATAATCGTATGTAACTGTACCCTTAGCGTTTGTAGTGCTGATAAGCCAATTGTTGGAATTATAGGTATAGTACGTTGTATTACCTCTTGAATCAGTAACAGAAGTCTTATTACCCATTGAATCATAGGTGTAGCTTTCAGTACCGTCCTCATTGGTAATGCTTATAACTCTATTGAGCAGATCGTAGTTATATACAGTCTGATGACCCTCTCTGTCTGTTTGTGAACGCAGATTACCGTACTCGTCATAGGTATTTTCCGAAAGATTATTTTCATAATCGCTCACGGACGTTATTTTGCCGTTGGTATAACTGTAAGTCCTGACGCCAAGTCCTTCGATAGCCTCGGTAAGTATCTGTCCGTTCTTATTGTAGGTATAGCTCTTTCTTGCGCTTGTATATTCTGTCTGCGTTTCAAGCAGATTCTTTACATTATATGTATAAGAATTTGTCTCCCCGTTCGGACCTGTTACCGTAAGAATATTGCCGTTGCCGTCATATGTCATAACAGTAACATAGCCGCTTGGATCCTTAACCTTTATAAGATTATTGTCATCATCATAGGTGTAAACGGTAGTTTTTCCGTCGGCTGTAGTCTCGTCAAGAAGATTTCCCTTCAGGTCGTAAGAATACTTTACCGTATTGTTATTCTGATCTGTTACGGAAAGAAGATGACCCATACCGTCGGAAACATATTTTACAGTATTTCCATTTCTGTCAATACCGACAACTATAAATTCGTTATTCTCACTTTCGGAATAACTGAAGTATGACAAAGGAGTATCGGGATCGGCGTCGTCCTGAGTAAGAACTCTTCCTTCTTCGTCATAAGTATTAGTCACATACGGTGAATTTCCATCAAGAGCAGATGTAACAAGTCTGTTATTCGCATCATATGTATAAACGACAGTTTCTCCCAACGGATTTGTAACCGACTTGATAAGGTCGTTTTCATAGGTAATAGACGTAATTCTTCCGTTTCCGTCGCCTACCGATGTAAGAAGTCCCGAATCGTTATAATTCAGAACAAGCTTCGCTCCCGAAACGTCCTCGGTAATAACCGTAGTATTGCCGATATGCTCCAGAGTTACCGTCTTTTCATTAGGCTGAATGATCTGAATGAGCTTTCCGTCGCTATCAAACACATATTTCTGACCGTCGGGAATTTCAAGAGTGTAGATATTATTCTCATCTCTGCTCATAAAATATTCGGACATACCGCTGCTTATGCAGACATAATTCTTAACGCCCGTATCGTTAGGCTTGTGAAGAACTAATCTTCCGTCGATAATTTCTCCGTTTACGTTTCTGGTAGCGGAACGCTCATCAACAAAGCTTGAATATGCTGTAGGATTCCAATGTACGTTTATTACTGTGCTCTTTACGTCAAGATACGCCTCAAAGTCATGCGACCAGCCATAACCGAGCTGTCCCTTTTCGGAAGCGTTCAGTGAATTATAGTTGAGATTAAGAGTTAGCGGAGATTCTCCGGTAACCGACATTGCAGGAACCTGATCGGTATACGCTCCTGTTGTCATATCAACAGGATCTGCCCATGAGTTGTCTACAATTTTCTGCTTTACATTAAATTTAGTGATATGACTTGCAATAGGTTCAACGACAACCTTAACATTAGTATCACCTGTGAGCTGTTCAACAACAGAGTTAATGAGCTTATAGTAAACCTGATCAGGATTGCCTGTCGCACTGAATGTCTGACAATATGTTCCGTAAATCACGTCTCCAGGTTTAAAAACTTTTACTCTGACGTGTTGACCGCCTGAAATAACGGGAATATATTCACACTCATCTGCACTTTGAATTTCATAGCTTGCCGATTCATCTTCCTGTACTTCAACCGAACCGTCTGGGTGAGTTATCGTAATATATTGCTTATATCCGGGGTTGATATACGGGCCGAAGTCTGTTGTAAGATTGTAGAAAGTATCCGAGCCCTCGTTTGCAACGGCAAGCTGTACATAGTACTTTTCACCGATATATGCGCAGGATTCCGGCATGACATGGATAACTATTCCGTCGCCTGCTCCGACAGTAAAAGGAGTAGACGTTTTAAAGCTTGCCGAAACAGGAGCTCCGAAAGGCATAAGGGTGCCCTTAAAATCAGCCGAAAGATCATATTCGCCCTTTCTGTCACCCCTTACAGACCAACCTACCGTTTTCTGCTGCTGTCCTGCAATAGAATCCATACTTTGCGTAAGCGACTGTTTATTCGTTGCTAGAGAGAGTCCATAAGGCAGATTAAGCGTAGCCGATGAATCTTCTATCACAAACTGTTTGTCAGCATTATTCAGTACACCGAGATTTACAGCATACATATCTTTCATAAAAGAAATACTCTGTCTTACGTAAACATATGCAAGAATAGGCCGTTCTTCTTCAGGAATGTCCTCACTTACAACAGGTGAAAATGATATGTTTCCTCCAGAGCCTGTGCCATAAGTGCCTCCGCCACACCATGTGCCGCCGTTTTCTCCTGTTCCATTGCCAGAGATATGGCCCCCATTACCTGTATAGATGTATTCAATAATTGTCGGTATAGGCTCCTGAGCAAATGTAAGCTTCACCGTAAATTTAACGGTATGATAATTCGACGGATCATAAAAATCAATTCCCGCCTCTGCCATTTCTTCAAGAGACATCCTGTGTACTTCTAAATCTCCTGTGACAAGCTCACCACTCTGAAGAGCAAGTCTGACCGTTCCGTTATCGCCCTCGTTGTTGATCGCAATTTCCTTTTCCTCGGGCAGATATCCGTCCTTATATGCAGCAATCTTATTATCTCCGATCTTAGCGCACAGTTTTAATGTTCCGTCATAGCCTGTACGCATTGTATGGATACCCTCGCTGTCGCCTGAGTAAACATAAATATACGAGTAGCTCAACGGATTATTTCCACTATCGGTTACTTCGACGTTAACAAAACCATATTCAGAGGGCTCATATACAATAACCTTTATCTGTGATGTTGACGAATTCTTTGCAGCATCCTCAACCGTAAGCGTTACAGTGTACTCCCCTGCTTCATCATAAATATATGAATTTCTTACTCCGAATATGGTATTTCCATCGCCCATATCCCAAACAAATCTTTTTATTCTCACGTTATCTGTACAGGCACTACCGTCAAAAGCAATTTCTTCTCCTGCAATTCCGTAAATTTCTTTAGGCATATCGATTTGAGGAGTAATTGTATCAACATCATATGCGTAACCACTTATCTCGTTGCTTGCACTGACATTTCCTGTCTTGTCATATGCTTCTACCTTATATGTATGGTTCTTATATGGTTCAACATTTTCGTCAATATATGAAAGATCAGTCGTTTCCGTAATTAGCTTATACTCCTCATTTTTTGATGACTTTTGGTATAGTCTATAATGATCAAGATCATCAGCTTTTGAAGCACTCCATTCAAGCCTGATTCGGAAATTGTCCTGCAAAAGTTCTAGAACTGGAGCATCGGGAGCAGTAGCATCAAGAAGAAATTCAGAGGTATAGGTTTCACTGATATTTCCCATCAGATCAGCACAATATGCTCTGAACTCGTACTTTCCGTCAGCTAATCCATCTGTATCCCAATTAAATTCTGTCATCTCGTAATTAGAGCTGAGGGCGTATGTACCTATTTCATACCAAACGCTATCTGAAGAATCTTTCGCCTTATATTCAATTGTCACTGACGCAAGGGCATAGTTATCCCATGTTACAGCTTTAAGCTTTGGGTTAGCAGAAACAGAAGAACCTGATTTTATACTGAATCCTAAAAACTTAGGCTTAATATTATCGTCTGTAATTTGTGCTATTGTTTCATTTGAATACTCGCTCTTGTTCCCCGCTATATCAACAGCTACAATCTTATATGAGTATACTATTCCGAGCTTTGCAGAGGTATCATAATAATCTTTAGTGGAGCATTCTGCAATCTTTGAATATGAGCCTAGGTTTTCCTCACTTCTGTATATCACAAACTTCTCCGTATCTTCACTTGTTACAGTCCAGATAAGGTGAATATTGCCCTCTCCTGTCTGAGCAGTAAGATCAGAAACAGTTACGGGAGCAGTTCTGTCGACAATATACTCATTTACAACAGCGTTACTTTCATTGCCTGAGGAGTCTACAGCTATAGCCTGAATGTATATTTTGCCCTCATTCATAGACGATACGTCAAAGGAATGCTTAAATGTATTTTCAGCTTTCTCAGAGTCCGCAGTAATCTCTGCAATATCATACCAAACTTTATCATCACCGCTGTCATAGGAATACCTAAGCTTTACAGATGATACAGCCGCATTATCCGCAGCGAAAATGCTTATATCGATCTTTGAATTAAATGCCTTTGATTCGGGATAAAAAGCGGTAATGGCAGGACTGATCGTATCCGATTTTGTTGACAGAGTAATCTCGTCGGATTCTTCTCCTCTGTTGCCTATATCGTCATATCCCACTACCCTGAAAGTGTACTCTTTATCGGGCATAAGCTTCTGAACGTGAAGTCCCGTTGCGTCCTTTGTTGTTCCGACCTCAGTGAAAGTGCCATCCTCATTTTTCTGCTCAACAGCAAAATATCCGAAATCAGTATCCGTTACGTCATTCCATCTGAGAGTAACATAAGTTGACGCAGCAGTGCAGTTATCCTCGTCAATTACTATCTTAGAAATACCGGTATTATCTATGGTGAAGATTTTTTCAAACGGCTGAGATTCGTTTCCACTTTTATCTACGGCAGTTGCTCTCAGCTTATATGAACCGTCAATGAGTTCTGCCGTATCCCATTCAAATATGGCAGCACCGTCATTACATGAGATTTCTCCAACTAAAGACCACTCTTCGTCCAATAACGTCATATATTCGAGTTTTATAGTATCAACGGCTAAATTATCCTCTGCAGCTACTGTTATTTTCGATGTTTTGTTAAGTCTGCTCTTTTCGGCAGTTATCCCCTTGACTTCGGGTATAGATTTATCCTCTGTTGCCGTGGCAGAAGCTGCATTACTTCTATCTCCCTCGATATCAAAGGAGTTTACGCCGCTTATCTTATATGAATAGCTGTTTCCCACAGTTACATTCTTATCTGTATATCTGACAGTAGTGTTATTTTCGATTACAGCTATCGATTCAAACTCTCCATCTTCGGAATCCTGTCTGTATACAATATATTTCTTGCAACCGGCACTTAATGACTTATTCCATGTAAGTACAACTGTACCATTATCGGCTTCAGCTTTAAGGTTCTGAGGAGCTTTAGGTCCTGTTGAAGTTATAGTATACATAATCTCTACGCAATCCGAATTATCGTCTGCGTCAAAAAGCGTTACACGAACATCGTAATTTCCATCCATGCCTTCGGTATTCCACGAACATTTTGCACAAAGTTTATTAGCCGAATAATTCTGAGCACCGATAAGTTCATTTGAAATAGGCATATATTCATCTTTTCCGCTTTTACTGAACTCAAATCTGACCTTATTGCCTCCATCTGAACTGATCTTATCGAAAAAAGCGACAATAGTCTGACTTTTTCCGCCGAGACTGCTTAAATCACCAGGAGTTATAGATGTAATTTTAGGCATCACAACATAACCTGTGATATTTTCGCTAAAATCAGAAAGATTTCCTGCCTTATCATAGGCTTTTATCATATATGAATATTCTTCATTTTCATTCAAACTACTATGCTTAAATTCGCATTCCTCAGTTCTTGCAATTTCCTCATTATTGCAGTATATGATATAGCCCTCAGTGCCAACATTATCCTTTGAGGCGCTCCACGACAACGTAAGTGATGAACCAGTAACTGATTTGATTTTTACGTTATGGGGAGTTTCCGGGCTGTCTGTATCCGCCAAAGTTTTAAGATTTATCTTATCAGAGGCCGCAGAATAATTTCGAGACTCATCAAAAGCGTATACCTGATATGCATATGCGGTGTTCGGTTCAAGCAATCCGTCAATGAATTCTGTTCTTCCTGTAGTTACAAGCTTTTCACCGTTTCGGTAAACCTCATAACCTGTTACCCTCACATTATCAGAGGACTGTTCCCATACTATGTGGATAGAGGTTGCAGATATTTCCGAAACAGTAAGACCTGTAACCTTTGTGGGCGGCTCAATATCATCATAATCTTCTATGAGCTCGTTGCAGAGATCTTCAAGAGAAATTGTAGTATTGTTTTGATTTTTTGCCACATAGAAAGAGCCTGGCTTTGTAATGATCAACTTATTAAACTTAGAACCGTTGCTGTACATCGTCACAGTCTGAATGTATATTCTGCCATTTGAAGTACTTTTTCCACTTAAAATTGTAGTGTGTGTACCTGAGCAGACAAAAGTAGCATTTTGATTCTGTATGAAATCGCCTTTAATTTCAAGCGTTCCTGCTGTAAGATCACCACTTGTGCTGTAATACTTATTGAAAATAAAATTCTTACCTACAAGAACGTAATCCTTTGCATTTGTCATTATTAAGCCTCCGCGGCCTCCTAATGTCAGGTTATTCTTGCATTCAATTGCTCCACCCTCAACATAAAGGCAGGAATTTATTGAAAGGCTTTTAACATTCAGCTTATATCCTTTTAAGTGCAGATAAAAACAGGTTAGGTTTCCTACGTTTAAATCCTGTGTCAAATATATATCACTGTCATCATTACTATTATTGATATATACATCGCCTCCAAATGAACCATTTTCAAGCTGAGAAAGCTTAGCAATATACAAACATCCGTTTCCACTAACAGAATTATTTACATCATTTACGTTTCCATATGCATAAACCACAGAGTTCAAAGACACACCCTTAGTGTTATTCACCTTAAGGTTAAAAAATCTAGGACCATTAAGAGAAGCAAACGAAATATTTTGTTTTATTTTACCATTAAATTCAACCGTATGACTTCCGCTTGCTGAAAAGTTATCAGAATCCCTATAATACAGTTGCGTAAAATCTCCACCAATAGTCAAGATTCCCGCACTCAGTTTTCCATTATGCGATCTGGCTGAGCCCATAACAAAGTCACCTGATACCTCTACGGTATCAGACTCGTTTGTCATATTCAGTATTCCCGTACTGTAATCGTAGCTTTCCGTTCCGTCTTCGCTGGTTTTTCTTGTCTGTATACGATAATTTCCGTTTACAACGAGCTTTCCGCTATTTACCTTTACTTCTCCGCCGGCTTGGATGAAATCTCCATTGATCGTTAAAGTATGTCCATTGAGATCTAGTTCGCCCATAGAAAGAATGTAATCTCCGTCGACAATTTTATCCGCCGACAATGTTTCTCCTACCGTGCCGCCGTTGGCAAACGTTACTTTACAGCCGCTCTCGTTCACAAGCTCCGCATAGTTGAACGAGTTTTTGATTTCTATTCCGTCTTCGCTTGTATTGTTAAATGTTATCTTGTTAAGCGATACATACGAATTAGTTACATTTATGACTTGTTTTTTTGTTCCGTCAAATATGATTTCGCTATCTGAGCCTGAATTAAATGTACTGTAATTTATTGTGCAATCCCCTGCAATATACAATTTTCCTTTTGTTAAGTACGACGTATAATCTCCGCCATTAAATACAAAATTGCCCTCTACATCAATTACGCCGCTAGAATTATCCATATTAATTCTACCGCTATAATAATTCACTACTAAATTGCCTTTGCAATTCAGAGTTCCACTTTGTATTCCTATGTACGATGATATAGTGACATTTCCATCGGTCGACAACTGTTTTCCGTTCAAATACAAATATGATTCTGCACTGAAATTACCAGATATCGATATATCGCTGTTCAATGTATAACCTTCCGATATTCGTATGTTTCCTTTGTATTTATTCACAACCTTGGCAGCACCTGCAAGATCTATATATCCACTGATCTCACAATCGGTTCCGGTCAAACTTCCTGTCACGGTCACTCGTTTATAACTATCATTCTTCAAGGTTATTTTACTGTCATCTTCAAATGTCAGATTTACAAAATGCGAATTACCGCTCGAAGATGAATCAAAACTGATAGCATGACTCTTATCACCGGTAAAAATTGTCGTATGACTTCCACTTGCAGAAAAGTTATCAGAATCCTTATAACTCAGCTGTGTAAAGTTACCTCCCACAGTCAAGGTTCCCGCACTCAGTTTTCCCTTATGCGACTTAGTTGAACCCATAACAAAGTCACCCGATACCTCTACAGTATCAGATTCATTTGTCATATTCAGTACTCCAGTACTGTAATCATAGCTTACAGTTTCGTCTTCGGCAGTTTTCTTTGTCTGTATGCGATAATTTCCGTTGACGATAAGCTTACCGCCGTTTACCTTTACTTCTCCGCCGGCCTGTATGAAATCCCCGTTGATTGTAAGGGTATGTCCATTGAGATCCAGTTCGCCCATAGCAAGTACATACTCTCCGTCAACAACTTTATCCTCCGACAAGGTTTCTCCTACCGTACCGCCGTTGGCAAACGTTACTTTACAGCCACTCTCGTTCACAAGCTCCGCATAGTTGAACGAGTTTTTGATTTCTATTCCGTCTTCGCTTGTATTGTTAAATGTTATCTTGTTAAGCGATACATACGAATTAGTTACATTTATGACTTGTTTTTTTGTTCCGTCAAATATGATTTCGCTATCTGAGCCTGAATTAAATGTACTGTAATTTATTGTGCAATCCCCTGCAATATACAATTTTCCTTTTGTTAAGTACGACGTATAATCTCCGCCATTAAATACAAAATTGCCCTCTACATCAATTACGCCGCTAGAATTATCCATATTAATTCTACCGCTATAATAATTCACTACTAAATTGCCTTTGCAATTCAGAGTTCCACTTTGTATTCCTATGTACGATGATATAGTGACATTTCCATCGGTCGACAACTGTTTTCCGTTCAAATACAAATATGATTCTGCACTGAAATTACCAGATATCGATATATCGCTGTTCAATGTATAACCTTCCGATATTCGTATGTTTCCTTTGTATTTATTCACAACCTTGGCAGCACCTGCAAGATCTATATATCCACTGATCTCACAATCGGTTCCGGTCAAACTTCCTGTCACGGTCACTCGTTTATAACTATCATTCTTCAAGGTTATTTTACTGTCATCTTCAAATGTCAGATTTACAAAATGCGAATTACCGCTCGAAGATGAATCAAAACTGATAGCATGACTCTTATCACCGGTAAAAATTGTCGTATGACTTCCACTTGCAGAAAAGTTATCAGAATCCTTATAACTCAGCTGTGTAAAGTTACCTCCCACAGTCAAGGTTCCCGCACTCAGTTTTCCCTTATGCGACTTAGTTGAACCCATAACAAAGTCACCCGATACCTCTACGACATCGGATTCGTTTGTCATATTCAGTATTCCAGTACTGTAATCGTAGCTTTCCGTTCCGTCTTCGCTGGTTTTTCTTGTCTGTATACGATAATTTCCGTTTACAACGAGCTTTCCGCTATTTACCTTTACTTCTCCGCCGGCTTGGATGAAATCTCCATTGATCGTTAAAGTATGTCCATTGAGATCTAGTTCGCCAACTGATAGACAATAATTATCCAATTCCATATCTCCGGATAACACAGTACCCACCGCACCACCAAATGAATAATGTATCTGACTAAGATCACCAATCATACTGTTCGCAGAAATAGGATAATCTGATAGTATTCCCCCTTCACTTGTATTGCTTACTTCAAGAATATTAAAACTACAGTTTTTTTCGTTAATATACACTTCCTGACTGTCAAGTCCGTTAAGAACTACTTTTTGCTCTTGGGAAGGATTAAATCCTGTTGTTATATTAACGTTGCCACCAAGCTCAATAGTTCCTGCAGTTGCATCATATTTAGAAAAGCTGCCGCCATTAAAATTGAAATCACCTTTAACAACTAAATGGTCATTTGCGTTATTCATATACATACAATGATAGTAATATGTGTCTTTCATTGTAAGATTTTCACATATTAACTCACCCTTGTTAAAATCCAAAGTTCCTCTGTTATCAATAACAACATTTCCATGAACTATAAGTGTATTTTCATTAAGGTCCAATGTTCCATAATTAATATACAAATCCTTAACTTCTGTTTGTGCAGTCAAAGTCGTATCAGAATTTACATTCATATCCTCATAAACTATCTCATCTTCAGATGGCTCATCAATCTCTTCTGTGTTTTCATCGTTCTGAGCAACAACATCATTTTCTAAAACATTATCCGCATTACTTTCTGTTACTATTTCAGACTCAGACGAATAGTCAGCTTGAACAGCAAAAGAATATCCGCACTGACCCACAATCTGAAAAGCAAGAGCCAATGCAATGACCTGGCTTATTGCCCGTTTAACAAATTTCTTCATATTCATTTCACTCCTAATTTACTTCTCTTCACCGTCAATTACAGTAACAATTTGAGTTATATTACCGTTAGCGTCATACATATATTCCACATAATTTTCTTCATCATATGTCACTTTAATAAGACGATTAAGTCTATCATACTCATATTGCGGTTCATTAAACTTGTCTGAGCCTGACAAACTGCTGTCATCGCCCGAACTTGAACCTGACAACTCTAAGCTTGATGAATTTCCTGAGCTTGAGTCAGACGAACTCGTATCGTATCCGGAGGAATCTCCTTGTGAAGTTGAATTATCATCCAAATCGGAATTTACCGAAGAATCCTCAGAATCAACAGAACTGCTGTCTGTCTTGGACGAATCAGTTTTTGAGTCCGTCAGACTGGTATCGTCAGATGTTGACTCGGAATCTGAATCCTTAATGTAAACAAAACCAAGATATGAAATATCCTCTGTTCCGCCAGTAATTTCAAAAGAGTCGGAAACGATCTCAATATTTTTTGCAAATATTCTTCCATGAAGAGTTCCCGTACTAACGTTTAATGTAACCTTGCCATTAGGAGCATAAATTATTGTCTGAACATCCATTTCATTTTTTACATTTAACGTTATATTACCGTTTTCAGATGCAATCACCGAAAATGCATTTTCCCTGTTCTTCAGAGTATCCGCTGATATTACAATATCTTCATCAGCAAGAATATATCTGCCAATGAGGAGTTCACCCGGTTTTCCGTTCATTTCTCCGAGCACGAAATCATTGTCTTGATTTTCCAGTCCGCTTAAAAAGTTTTCTGCGTCGCCTATACACGAAACAAGCTCTTTTGGAAAATCGGAATACTCAAAATCGCTTATTCTTCCGATTTCTTCTGTTCCGTTAGGCTGTTTGTTCAAGCTGTTGATATTAGGAGATATATTATATGCATATGTATTTACATAAAATCCGACAGCGGAGCTGTTTCTATACTCGTCAACACCCTCAGGAGAAAACATAAATCCACGGAAAACGCCTATATTGGCATTAGCCATAATAATTGCTTTTTGACTATTAATAAATGATCCTTGTAAAAGTTTGAAATTACAGTTTATTATCGACATCGGATATGTAGAATAAAATACAGGAAGGTCCCCATATCTTGTGGTATTATTGTCATTCATATCTTCAAACATAACACCATTTATAGCTGCCATCAACGTATTTTCAACATTAAACCTAGAAGCTATTTTGTCTGCTCCCGCACCTCTCATCAGTATCATCTGTGTAGTCACCAGTCTGCTGCTTGTAAGATTAACATCTTTAGCTGTATATACTACTATCGGTCCATATTCGTCTATTACAGTCAAATTATCAGCATTAAACCCAACATCACCTGTGCCTAACAGAATCTGACCGCCCATTGTGTATACACATTCAAGGGTGGGAAAATCTCCTGCGAGATTCATATCAGAATTTCCAGTTTGGTAAATATATTTAAGTTTAGGAAAATTTCCTATAAGTTGCACTCCGCCCCAGTTATCAAGCTTAATTTCTTCAAGATTTTCATAATCCCCGTTAAGCGTAATATGACCGCCCTCTATCACCAGTTTTCTTGCCTTTTCAGCTTCTTCAGGATTTATCGATCCATTAGCCTGAATCTTCACAAAGTCTGACGAACACGCAGAAAAAACAGGATTGTCCTGTTTCAACATACTTATATATTCCTTTAATCTCTCTTCCGAAAAGTTATCGCTTATAACTGAACCTGGCAGTTGCTCATAGTCCTGCCATGAATTACTTACTACCTGTTCTTGAACGGGAATGAAATTACTGTTATTGCCAAGTTCAAGAACAGAGTCTGTTTCAAATTCTGAATTTTGGAACAGTATAGGGAAGATTTCCTCCCATTTTGCCTTATTTTCGTATACCTTGGTAAAGAATCCTGCGCCAAAAGCTCCAACTTTACCTGTTTTATCTTTTGTAGTTTCAGAAATAGGCGCATTATCCGCAGATACGTTTATATTTAAAGAATCTCCTGAAATTACTGCACCATCTAACGTTAAAAAATTATCAGTAAAACTCTTCGATTCATTTTTATCTGCTTCGATACTCTGTGCAATTGTATAAACATTGTTCCAAACATTTGGAACAGTAATTTTCTCCAAATTATCATATTTACTGCCAAAGCAAACATCATCCGAATTGCTAATTATAGTCTTATTCGCTGCGACATAGCCTGAAACGGTAATTTTATCGTCATTCAATGAAACGTTTCCATTAGAGCGAACGTCTCCGTCAATAGACAAACTGCCGCCTTTGGCATTTATATAGCCGTTATCATCCGCTGCAAGCAAGGTATGCTCCCACGGATTATCATTTAACCTCCGAACATCATAAATAGCCGCAGTAACTACTGTAACAGCAGTTACTGCGGCTATCGATACGGCAATTACTCCAATACGCAATTTCTTGTTTGCTTTCATACATTTTCCTCACTTTTACTTCAAATATATATTTTTTAATAAACCTTCTTATACCTTATATTTTTGATTTTTCCCAACAGAAGCATTAATGCTTCTGTAAATATAATAATAGGAATAACTTCACTTTCTATCTTAGCGACACAAGTGAAAATTATCCATATAATGATCTCAACCAATAAAATGAGCAGTGATTTTCTTCTGTACATCTTGCATTCTAACTCGTCCAAAGGCTTATTTTCTCCTGCAACTGGAGAAAAAACAAAGCAAACACAACTTCCAATAACGAGCATTATCACACAACAGCTTGTCGACAAAAGTTTGAATTTTATTAAGCAGATCCAAACAATCATAATTAGCGTCGACACAATATAACACCTTCCCGATGTGTTTGAGTGATACCCACCTGCATAACTTCTCAAAGGTATATATGCTGCCAACAGAAGTATGCTACTCAAAACTTCACCCAATGCTACACCGACAATAATTGATGTCAAAAAATTCAACGTTAATATCAATCCATTTTGAAAACCATACCTATATAGTTCACGCTTTTCGTGAATAATAACATTTTCGTTTTCAAGCTGTTGTGTTAAACGCTCCGCAATCTTTGCAAACATTAGAACTTACGCAGTTTCTTAGAATCAGCAGGCAATTCAGGCTGGTGAGTGATGAAAAGGCATGTAGAATTTACGTTTGATACAGTAACCAAAAGTGCCAATGCAGCAAACACCTTACCCATTCTTGTGCTGAGTTTCATTAAATTTCTTTTCATATGATCTTCTTCCTTTCATAACAAGTTATGACTTGATTATACATAATATAAGAATACAAAACCGTAAATGTCAAAAAGAACGTCTTTTTTGTAAAAAAAATAGAGGTAACTTATTGTTACCTCTATTTTTCATACATTATCACTGATGTTTCAAACCAGTTATCAGATACATTAGTTTTTAAAAGTCCTCCATATTTTTCCGCGATATTTTGAACACTCTTTAACCCTATTCCATGATTTATCTCATCATTTTTTCTTGTCCTTTTATCCTTGTGTATAATTCCGTCAAATGAATTTCCTACTAATATTTTAATGTAACCCTGCTTATAAACAATATCGATAGTTATTTTCTTTTCATCGTTCTCTCCTAGGAGGTTTAACGCTTCAAGTGCATTATCTATCAGATTACAAATAACAATATTTAAATCAAATGAACTAATAAGAATTTGCTCAGGGAGAACAACATGATAACTTTTTCAACGCTGTTGTTCTCTAACGGTGCCAATTTGTAATTCAGAACACTGTCGATCGTTTCATTTCCTGAGTCGATAATAACATTATTACTATAAATATAATCATTGGTTTCAGCAAGGTAATCTTTAAGCTGATCGTATTTCTCAGCACTAAGCAAACTTTGCATGTTGATAATATGATTTTTCATATCATGCTTTAAAAATCTTATCTTCATCTGAGATTCCTGCATTAAATGCAACTGATTAAGATATGCCTTGTTTTGCTGCTCAATAACGTCAGTTTCATATTGCTGGGAAAACATATTTACCAAATTATCATAAAGGTAAAGAATAACTATGTTCATCAATAATATGATAACGCTTAAAATCAACGATACGACATTGAGATCTTTTGCGACAAAGTAACCCACCATTATACTGCCAAGCGGAACAACTATCACAGTAATATAATACATTATCGGCAATTTTACAATTTGATTACTATCTTTAAAAAAGCTCTTAGCTATGATATTTACAAGTGTTAGAAACACAATATTTGATACAAATCCCTCATCAAAAAAAACAGAGTTTATATCGAGCAAAGACTGTATAGCAACAACCGCTGTATCTACTACAATGGAAAAAACACATAACACAAATGCTGACAACAAAGACTTAAATAACGATACTTTATAGTACAAAAATATAAGAATAAAAGGTATAATGTTTGACAGGATTGTAATAAGCCGATTGTCAAAAAGTAAATACGCACAGCTATTTATAATGTAATAAAGTGTAAACAGAACAACGTCTGATTTTGCCGATTCTTTTTTCTTTTGTAAAAACACATTGGAAAACTGATAAGTGGCATATATGTGAAACACATTTGAAAACAAATAAAATATAGTAGTCATATCATTCTTTCAACAGCTGTTCACTGACCTCCATTTTCTTATTAGGGCTTATCGGCAATTCCACTCGGTCTATGCCAATAAGGACGACTGAATGTGAAGTGAATCTTTCAATATAATTTTTATTTACTAAATAAGATTTATGAATACTGATAAAATCACTTAAACTTTCATTGTCAAGCAGGTTAGATAATTTTCCGTAAAAGGTATATTGATTCGTAATAGTATGGATCACTATTGTCCTGCCCTGACTCTCAAAATAACAAATATTAGATACTATGATACTGTTTTTGACTTTATGTGCAGTATATTCAAACACCTTTTTTCTCTTAGCCTGATCCAAATAATAAGTTTCAAAAAATTCAACTATTCTTTCATAGGTAATTGGCTTTTTTATATAATCATAGGGCCTTATTTTAATGGAGTCAATAGCATACTCGCCATAAGATGTCACATAAACGATAGCAGTGTTGTTATTGGCATACAGTCCACGCAGTCTTTTCCCAAGTTCAATACCATTCATTTGTTTTTCATCATTATTTTTAAATTCAATATCGAGCAATATAACATCAAACGAGTTCCCCTTGAGATACTCGTCCATTAATTCCTCACAAGTATCAAATTCTGCATGATCAATTTCTCTGTCACATTGCATTGAATAATCTAACAAATACTTTGATAAACTTTCCTGCATATGTTTATCATCATCACAAATTGCAACTCTGATCATACGATCACCGCCTTTATACGCCATTATACCAAACATTTTTCAGAAAATCAATACATATTTTATCAATTTTCTGGTATAATAGTTTACAAAACAAAATATAATTTTTTCGCAAAATCTGCACCTACAGGCAAAAAGGCAAAAAATCAACGTAAAATCATGCATTATTTACTACCAATCAGATGTTTCTGACGGCTAAAAACTTTTAAGCTACAAAATTGAGTTTTTCAACATATTTCTTTTTTGTATCAAGCGATGAGTGAACATAGCGGTTAAGTGTAATATTAACATTAGAATGACCTAGCAACTCGCTGACAGTTTTAGCATCAAAGCCATTCTCAATACAAACAGTAGCGTATGTGTGACGCAGTAAATGAAAATTAACGTTTCGTATTCCACACTTTTTCAGGACGGATTTAAATCTGTTCTGCATTGTTCTCGGTTCGATCAGCTTGTGAGTTCCGGAAAGAATATAATTGTTTTCATTTTGTCGCCTTTCGTTAAGAATGTTTACAAGAAAGTTTGGTATTGGAATTTCCCGCTCTGATGTCCTGCTTTTTGGTGAACCAACAATTATCTTTGTTTTTGAACTTCCAATTTTATCATTAATACGTTGAACAGTTTTTGAAATACGGATAATGCCACTCTGCAAATCAATATCGCTCCATTTTAAAGCACAAATCTCGCCAATACGCATACCGCTGTACATAGTAAGCAGTATACCAATGTTTGTGTTGTTCAGATTATTAACTAAATGGTTTTGCAAGTTTTTACGCTCGCTTTCGTTCAGTACCGAAATTTCATTTCTTTGGATCTTTGGCATAGAAATACTGCACATTGGATTACTCAAGCCATACTCCTGCTCTGAATACTTAGCAATCGAACGCATTGCTACTATGATATCGTGAACAGTCTTGGCTGACAGTCCGTTATTTTTGTCAGATTTTCCATATTTCAGAAGATATTCGATAAAAGCGTTGATTTTCGGAGTATTTAACTCACAATATTTTATCTTCTCAAAATACGGAATTACATGCTTAGTCACTATCTTTTCATAACAGCAATAGCTAGACTCCTTAACACGCAGTTTAGTGCTGCCGAGCCATTCAAGCGATAATTCATGCAAGGTTTTACCGCAAACGACAGGTGAATACTTTTCAGAAGTCGTATACGCATAAAGCATCTTTTCTTTAAGCTCTGTAAGATTTCTTGAGTACAGATACCTATACTTCAGGTTTCCGTTATCATCTCTTCCAAACGGAATACGCCCCTCGAAACGTCCGTCTTTTCTCTTGTAAATGTTCATTGTATTTCTCATTTTATCGCCCTCCTCGTACTGAAATTCTGACGGCTGAAAACTTTATCAGCCGTGTTTTTTTGATAATTTTTTTTATTTTGACTTTACAAAAACCATTTGATGTGATATAATGTGCTTAAATTCTATCACATTAGTCAAAATAGCGATCAAAATCGCCTTAAATAGTCTTTCGCAAAGGTGCAGATTTTGCGAAAGAAAAACAGCTGATCTATGCAGTCACAAGCACAGATCAGCTGTTCTATTTATTGTATATCCATATGATTTTCTTCTTTCTCTCCCAACTCCATTTTCTTTTTGCGAATAACCCTCATTAGTTTTCTGTCAACTATGCTTTGTAGGTCTTTACGATCGTTGTCATAACTATCCTGAATACACCTACTAAGACTAACCAACAAACTAAAAATCGTATTCACAAGCAGATCATTCTCAAACTTTGATATGTTGTCCAGCATAGCCTGTGCATACTCGTTGCCGTCATTTGCAGACTTTGTAAACCATTCGACAGCTTTTTCCTTATCCTTTGTAAGTCCCGCTGCACCGAAAAGATAGATCCTGCCAAGCTGATAACTTGCCCAATGATTTTTGTCAG
>OLHE01000999.1_pt1 | contig 19871 bp, 17 predicted proteins | sample 1605821 | NCBI WGS metagenome assembly OLHE01 (sample SAMN03283250) | human gut metagenome | biome: human-associated habitat; material: feces | host: Homo sapiens | place: USA | collected 2013
CGCTCAATGTCAGGAACTTTAGCCTTACACTGAGACCATGCCTTCTTTGACATGGATTTGTTACCTCGCGGATGAAATACCGGGCACCAATGTTATAATTAGGAGCTAGAAAACCCGCAGGCTTTCCTGTGGTATGAACGGCTCCTGTTTTTGAATTTTTTTGTAAAATAACGACCTAGAAGCTTGGCCAACGGTATAGAATGCATGTATAATATATGTATGAAATGATACTACATAACTGTCGGAGGAATCTTTATGGCATTGCCCGGTATGCTTGAGCTTACGAAGGAACAAACGCAACGGCTTGTGAATATCATCGAGGATAAGCAAGGTTGTATTTGCAACGTATCTAATAGTATGCGCACAGTCTGGATTACTTCAGATGACGGTGAAAATGAACTTAGGGTTTCATTTCTTTGTAATTTTGCTTTGGTTATTTCACGTGTTAGGTTTTCTATAAAGCGTCATGGTACAATGTCTCTGTTGCTCGATGCGTTGAAAAAAATTTGCGAAGACTATGGTGTGCATCGTATCGTTATGCAATCTGTACTAACTCGTGAAATGGAAGTCTTTTGTCATAAAGCTGGGTTTCGAGCAGACCCGAACGCAACAATGGAGGTTGATGGGATTCTTACAGGGGATTATAAATTGGATTTTTGAAAAAATACGACATTTGTATTCCCATCTGTGCCGGTGAACATACCGAACATGAAAGAGCGATATTTTTTCATGATATGCTCCCACCATTACATATCCGACTTCGCCGCATTGCACTTCTGTCACAGCATCTGCAGGTTATTGTCGGTTGTATGTCCGCCCTTGCTCCAAGGAATGATGTGGTCACCTTCCATATCCTCAAAGGCGTACTCGGTGTTGATGCCATTTGCAACGCACAAGGGACACTTATGCCCTTGCCGCTCATAGGCGCGAAGCTTCTGAGATTCAGTAAACGCACGAAGGGATAGGTGCTTTTCATCGCGCCAAGTGCGGTCAGAGAGAATGAACGGGATGATACCTGCCTTCTTGGTCACATCATCATCCAGCACGAGCTTCTTGATGTAAGATTCCAGAGCGTTGCCAGCGTGCTTGATTTTCCATAATTTTTTGATAGGTGTCGAGGTTCCTAAAAAGCCTTTTGACATATTCTTCTGTGTCACACTCACATGTCTTGTACGGGATTTGTAACAAGTACAGACCGTGGTCAACACAATATTGCACTTTCATTAAATCGTGCTTTTTCTGCATCTGAAATGCCTTTTTTCCGCCGAAAACACTTATTGGCTTGTAATGTTGAATCCCGTTAAATTCAATCACGGCAATCAGTTTGTCGTCTTGGTAAATGGTAAAGTCAAACCGTAGTGGATGTTTGTCTTTCAAATCCTCGAAACTTTCCTGCTGCTTATATGTAACACCAAGCTCATCCAAAACAGCCTTGACTTTTCGCTCGCCTTTTGACGCTTTTGCGCAAATCGGGCACTCTGTTCCACCCGATGTTCGATGATTGATGGAAGCTGTGTACTCATTTCCACAGAACGGACAATCCCAAATAGCCTTGTGGTGTGTATGTGCTGAAATTCGGTTTACAGGAACACTGTTTTTATCAGAATACTCCCTTGCTATCTCTGGATATAAGGTCTTTAAGTCGTTTTTTCTAGTGACCACTTTTTTCCCTGAGCAATATGCGCACTTGTGTCCCCTGATATGGACATTGATGGGACTTTGATATGATTGTCCGCATTTATTGCATACCCACCAAGCTTTATATCCACTTCCGTACCGGTAATCCGATGGACCATTCTCGTTTCTTGAATAATCCCATTCTTTCGCGATTTCCGGATGAACCGTTTGTAGGTCGTTATATCCTTTAAGTAACGCTTGTCCTGAGCAATAAGGACATCCGTAATTTTTACTTGTTTTGTTGTTTAGAGATTGTAGATATGAATGTCCCTTCGAGCAAAGAAAATAGTATTTTTTGTTTGTCCTTGGAAGCACTTCTGATGGCAGCACAATGTTTTTGGAATAATCCCATTCGGATGCAGCTTCCGGGTATAAAGTAGCAAAATCATTAACTCCGGGCATAACCTTTTTCCCCGCGCAATATGGGCATCCGCATCGTATTTTTGGATTTATATGATTGCCCGCGTTTTGAAAAAACGAGCCATGTTCTCGGCATATAATTTCTACCTTTGATACAGAGTTTTTATACTTCACCTTTGAGTAATCATAAGTGTCACCATGAATTTGTTTTGCTCAGGCGATAAAATCTTCTGTTGTCATTGCTTTTCTAATCCTAAATAAAAAGCCGTCATTGTATTCGTTACAATGGCGGCTATGTTTGTCCTTTTGCTTTCTCTCTGTGTTTCTCTTTAAACGCTTTTGTTTTTCCACTTGTGCTATGCACTCTTTCGACCAGTCTGTATTTCGATGCATTTCTTTGAAACTCGGGATATATCAAAGTGTTTATTCGCACAGCTTTTCGTCTTCCACTGTTCTTGATTTCAAATAGCTTCAATTCACTTGTTTTAGTATACGCATTAACAAGCTGGAGATATTTGTTATCACTAAATTTTGTGTCGAGAAGGAAGTCTTCTGTTATGGTATTCCAATCATTTTGTTCTACAAATTTGGTCAAAAAAACGAGTCCGTTATAGTCTTGTCCAGCAAAAAGTTTTTCCCACTGTCCTTTGTAGTTTTTTCTAAATCTAATCTGTTTTGTAAAACAATCAAGCAATAACTTTAATAATTCAGCAATACCAGCAGTCATAATATGATTCCTTTTTGTATTATAGGATTAAGCTTTCACAAGCGCAGCTTGCAGCAGGGTCAAAGACTCGGCGACCTTGGTTTCAAGATTTGCCATGTAGGATTCCATATAAGCCCAATCGGGCTGACCTGTCTTGTCTACAGGAAGCTTAATCTTTAGAAGAGGCAGTGTTTTTACGGTTGGATATGTAGCGTAAGTATCCTCCCCATAGGCGCAATCCAAATATCTAGTGATGACAGTCGCGATGAACTTGTTTGCTTTATGTGATTTTTCTGTAAAAGGTGTTAAAACAAATAAATTTTGGCTTGCATACCATTTTCTTTCTCTATATTGACAAACATGCATTCCAATTTGAGCAATAGAATATGTGCCTTCTTGGTTAGCTTCAAACTTTAATTTGTTCAATTTTCCCTGAATTCCGTTATTCAAAGGAGTTCTACCAATAAAGTCATATTCCCCATCTTCAGCAAATTCCAATCCGCCTTTGTCAACGCTTTTGCTGATTTTTACTTCAAACAGCTCCCCTACCCGAAACTCCTTCCACCCGGAAGTATCAATCTTCCCCATTATTGCCCTCTCCCTTCTCCACCAGAATGTTCGTGCTTTTCTCAGTGCCAGTCACAGTCGAACCGTAAAGCACCTTCTGCAGCAGGGTCAAAGACTCGGCCACTTTGGTTTCAAGGTTTGCCATGTAGGATTCCATATAAGCCCAATCGGGGGCACCGTCAGGGGTGGCGGGGAGATATACCGACAGTTTATTTGCATCACCCTGCCTAAACTGCTGCTGATATGAGTATTTACTTTGCGTTACCGATGCAATAGAGGAAGCCACAAACAGTTTTGCCGTCCTCGATAGCTTACTATTGAGAAACGCATAGATATTGTCATCTCCTGCACAGGTTTCGTCGTGATAGAACACATTTCCAAACATATCTACCGTGATGGGCTTTTCCCAAACATCGATATTCTCGTTTCCAATAGTGCCAACCACGCCACAGTTTTCAAAACCAGCAGTCAAAAAGACTGTATCGCCTTCAACCCTTTCCGCTTTTGTAATGCGAGAGCCATGACAAACCGTAAAGCCAAGGTCGGACATTCGATATTCCTTCCATTCGGAAGTATCAATCTTCCCCACTATTGTCCTCTCCTTTCTCCATCAGAATGTTCGTGCCTTCCTCAGTGCCGGTCACAGTCGAACCGTAGAGCACCTTCTGCAGCAGTTTGTCCCCGAACTCCTTGACGTTGATGCCACGCTTGTACATCTCGTAGTCCATTACGGTCTTAATGAAATCTTCCTCGTACAACTCAAAGGGCTTCTCCGGCATCTGATAGGACAGATGTTCAGCCGGATTGATAAGCTGGCGGGTGTTGTAGCGGTCATCGTTGTCATCCTGAATCGCCTTGACCCAGTAATCTTCCAGCGCAGGCCACTTATCATGCACATCCTGGCGACCCTTGTTCTTGACCGTCTCCAGACCGTCATCAGCTACATAGTAGCCCTTGATGTTGCGCCCATTCTGAGGCTTGTCAGTCTCGAAGATGAAGATAGAAGTAGTAACGCCCAGACCGAAGAAAAGGTTCTCAGGCAGCTTGATGATGGTGGTCAGAGTATGGCGTTCCAGCAAGGCTTTCAGCTTGGATTCCTTCTCCATTTTCTTGTCAGGAAGAATGAAAGCGCACTTCGTACCTGCAGGAACGCTATCCAACACATTGCCAACGATTGTTGCACAACCATACCGTCTCTCGTAGGGCGGGTTCATCAGTACCTTGGTGATTTTCTGTTTTCGAATCCACTCAGTCGCCTCAGCCGAAGTGGCATCCATCTGCACGAGGTTAGTCTTGCCGTCCTTGTGAATCATCATGTTGGCACAGGCCAGAGCGTAGACTTTCCGGTACATCTCGATACCAAACAACTGCTCAGACTTGATTTGCTTCGCCTTGCTGGTGTTGCTGCCGCCTGCCTCGCGAATCATATTGCACATGCTCTTTACGAGGAAGGTGCCGGAACCACAAGTGGCATCCAGAACCCGGTCATTCATATTCACATCAATGAGTCGGTACATAAAGGATGCAATATGGTCAGGGGTAAACACCTGTCCTGCCTGAGCCTTGCCACGGTAGCGGTTGAACTCATTGAAGAAGATAGCCATGACATCTTCGCCATTCCAGTTATCGGAGTTGACGAGGTCGGCAATCTGGCAGACATTGTCGATGAAATCGTTGATGGCTTCCTGATTTTCCGTGATAGACATACGGACAGAGGCATACTCCTCCAAGAGTACATCCAGCTTGTTATTCTGCTTCTTATCCTCTTCCAGAGCCTTAGACAGGGCACTGTAAATCCAGTTATGGAAGGTACTGTAATCCATGTCCTTCAGCTTTTGAAGACCGTTCTGAGGGTTGTAACGCTGGGCGACAAGGGCGCAAGCCGTGAAAATCATCCGGTCCTGCAGGTCCGTCATACCGAACTTGAAGTGCAGGCTGTTGTTGATTTTCTGCGTGATTTCGAAGATGTAGTTGCTATCGAGTTTCTGGCTCGTACACAGGCGAATATAGTAGTCCTTGTTTTCCAAGCGCTTGGACGCATCAGACAGCTCGATTTTGTTCTTGAACACGCGGATAGCACTGCCGCTATAGAGAATACCGATGGTCTTGGAGTATTTCTTGGCAACTACATCGATATTCTTGAACAGTTCCTTGACATGCTTTTCCTTGGAAACGCCTTCTGTTTCCGATTTCGTCTCCAGAATGATGGCGGGTTTGCTGGCGTCATCCGGCAGATACCAGCCATCGGGCTTATCATTACAGCCACGGAATCCCAGCTGGTTGAAGGTAGTGATTTGCCCCGTTCCCTGCTGTACGCCGGATTCCTTCCTATCGAAGCCAAGAACCAGCTTGGCACTGTCACGAACCTCGTCCTCTGTACGCATTCCCTTGCTCATAGTATCCTCCAAAAAACAAAACCCCCGACGCCGTAACATCGGAGGTGTAAAAATCAATTATTTATCGTTCAGAATCGCCAGCAAATCATCGAGGCTGGTCACATACCGGTATTTCCTCGCCATCTCGTCAGGCACCGGAATCAACTCGCTCATGTAATAAAGAACCTGCACGCCGTTGCTGGTGCATTCGTTATACTTGTCGGTATCCCGCTGCTTTCGTGCCTCGAAATCCCTGTCATCGCTTCCGTAGGGGTAAAAATGCTGCACACCCTGACACTCGATAGCGATGTTCTTGCCCGGCAGGAAGAAATCCAGGCGCTTCTTCCCCATCCACGGAAACATCTTTTCCCGCTGATACTCGATACCGTTGCATTTCAGCATCATGAGCACATCGTTTTCGAGGTAGGACTTCTCGCGCAGAAAATCTTCCGTATTTCGGTAGATTACCGGCTTGGCAGTCTGTCTGATAGCCTTGCTGGGGTTCAGTTTCTTGTAATGAACGGTCGTAGGTCGGATATAGACGACTTTGCCGCTTTGCATGTGCCGGAAATGCCCACAGCGCTCAGATTGGAGCACACAGAACCCCGCGAACGCTCGTTTCCCGGCGCTGTCATTCACATAGACCACGATGCCCTTTTTGAGGTCCACGATAGTCTGCTTGGAGGTGCTCAGGCATTCTCTGACATCCTTGACCGTTTCCTGCTCTCCGTTTGCGTGTACGATGCGCTGCTCGACTTTCCGACTCAGACACCGCCTTTTCCAGAGACATATCGTATGCAGCCAGATTTGCAGTATCAGCGCCGCTGAGCTCGGAGCCGTCACAGAGTTCCGTATATGTAGGGAATCGCGCTCGGTTCGCAGCCACCGTTCCAGCAGGTTGCCAGACTCGTTCAGAACGGAAAGGCAACCGTATACCCCATTTCGTGTATTCACCGCCATCATCAGCCCGTCCACGCCGAATTCCTTCTCAGCCCTTCTCAGCTCGACAAATGCCGTCATTTCCCGCATCCGCCAGTTATCGGTAGGCATGACCATGGCGCAAGTGTTCTCACCTTCAAAGTCCACGAGAATCGGGCACAGGAAAGTCGTATCAACCCTTCTATGGACAAGGATATAGAATGATGCACCGTAGGTGTCATCCACCTTGATAGCGTACTCATCGTAGGGCTCAAGCCCATACTCGCCGCGATTCAACCGAAAATCACTGATGACTGATTCGTTGTCGGTCGTGAGTTTCGCAATGGTAGGCAGCTGCAGGATACGAGTAAGACTCTTGACAACCTTATAGCAATCCGTGCCCTGCCCCTGCATCCGGTACTTGTCATGCGTCAAGTAGAATTCGCGTTGCCATTCGGCGCTATTATTTTTCATGTAATATCCTCGCTCCCGGCTACTTAGTGCCGAGAATCTGTAGGTATGTTATTTTTCTGCATCGAGTGCTTTCAGCATCTGTTCAGCCAACGCCACCGAAAGCAGCGGTGGGACCGCGTTGCCGATTTCTAATCGTTTCAGGCAATCCGAGCCGTAGAACTGGTAGTTGTCCGGAAAACTCTGCAACCGTGCCCCTTCCCGTATCGTGAGTGCCCTTGAGTCTCTCGGATGGATGCATCTTGATGAGGACGGACAGGCAAAGTTCCGTGTGATGGTAGTGGCGGGTTTCTCCCACCAGAGTTTCGCGTAGGTGTTCTTGAACCCGCTCTTTGGTCTGAGTTCTTCCGGCAAATCATCCTTGCCTTGCCCATCTTTGAGCGCTGCCATGATTCTGCGAAGATGGGCGCTGTTGTTCGGGGATTTATGCTCCGTGAGCGTATCGGAGCCGCTCTGCCGGACCCATGAAAGAAATTCGTTATCGGGAGGAGCGGCATACAGGGTGCTTTCTTCCCCGCATGCCAGTGCAGGCAGGTCTTTAAGCGCGTTTTGCAGCGTCACATACGGCAGTAGTCCTTCTCCGTGGGTAGGTTCCGGGTATTGAAAGTCATTCTCGCCCAAGAACCCAACCAAAATGACCCGTTCCCGCAGCTGCGGTACACCGTAGTCTACGGCATTGAGGATTTTGTATTGGAGGCTGTACCCAATATTCTCGAATTCCTTGCGGACATGCTCAAACAGAGTTCCTTTATCCATGCTCAGAATACCTTTGACATTCTCGAACAGAAAGGCTGTCGGATGTAAGATGCGGAGAACGCGCTTGTATTCCATGAAAAGATTTGCTCGCGCATCCATCTGTCGTTTACCGAGCGTAGAGTACGACTGACACGGCGGGCCACCGACCACGACATCCACTGTACGGTTTCCTATCGCTTGACGGAGGACATTTTCGGATAGGTTTTTGATGTCTCCTTGCAGCATATTGACCGCAGGATGGTTGAGGGTATATGCTTTCGCAATATCCTTTTGCATCTCGTTCGCCAAGATGATTTCAAAGCGGTCGTTTCTTGAGAACCCGTAACTCAATCCACCTACACCTGCGAACAGGTCAACGACGGTGTATTTCCTTGTCTCTGGCATGATGACTCCAACAAAAAATCCGGCACGAATTACTCATGCCGGACAATGACTTTCTTGCTCTTCAGTTTTATTCAGGATACGGTACAGTTCTATGCCCACGACTCTTGCGAGTTCGCAAGGCACTGCATTCCCGATTTGCTTATACTTGCTCGTCAGATTCCCGCAAAAGACCATATCTTTCGGGAATGTCTGGATGGCGGCTGCTTCTTTATAGGACAAGCGCCTTGTACTGCCTTTCTCCCCGAACTGCCAAAGGTCTTTGCTGACCTTCACCATATCAGGCGACCCAGGCCAGAGAGGCACTTGCTTAGCCATAGCCGGAATCGTGAACGATACGCTGTCCCATCTGCGTTTCCGGTTCCGGGACATGTAGCGCGAGGAGTAGGGTTCATTGCAAATTTCATCTTCTGCCGCCGGTGCTAAACTCTCTAACGCCTGCCGGATACTGATACGGTCAGGAAAAGGTGTAGGAACCTTGAACTTTACGCCATACCTCTCAGCAAGGTCTTTTCGGATGCCCACAAGGAGGATTCGCTGTCTATCTTCCGGGACATGATAGTCCGCAGCATTGACAAGGTTGATAGACACTACATATCCCTTGCTCTCGAAATCCGCTATGATAGCGTCCTTGATTTTCCCGCCACCAAGCGTCAGCAAGCCTTTGACGTTCTCGGCGAGGAACAACTTTGGCTGCTTCTTTTCGACCAGCTTGACGCAATGCCGGTAGAGCACATTCCGGCTATCGTCGATTTTCCTTGGTCCCGACAGGCTGAAACCCTGGCACGGGAATCCAAAGGAAGCAATATCGCAATCTGGGATGGTATCGTAGTCCACTTTGCCGATGTCGCCTTCTACCACCGTGGCATTGCTCCACAGCCTATGTGTCTCACAGGCATCATGGTTGAAGTCGTTCGCCCATACCGTGCGAAACCCGGCTTGCTCTAAGCCGATATCAAGTCCCCCTGCACCAGAAAACAGCGAAACATGCGTGTATACTTTATTCTTATTCATTTTTGGCCCTACAAAAAATGAGCGTTAAATGCGCAGAATGCACAAAAAACACACGCGCTCATTTATCGAACGCACGCGTGTGTTTAAGATGCTTTTTATTGGTCGATGTGCGAAAACAAATAGCGGTATCTTCAACGGCTTTGCGCCGCATCGGCGATTCGCTCTTTCGCAACAACAAAAAAATCGGCATCCTTTTCGATGCCGATAAAGTTTCTATTCGTATTCATTGCCGCCACGCCGGTCGAGCCGCTGCCCATGCAGAAATCGAGGACCGTATCGCCCTCGTTCGTGTAGCTTTTTATGAGCCACTCACACAATGCCACGGGTTTCTGTGTGCCGTGCGCCGCGCATTTCTGCTTATCAGTGGCAAATGTCAAAACGCTCGTGGGAAATCTCTCTGTGCTGTCGTAGCTTTTTGCCTTGTATTTCCCGTAATCCTCAGTCATCTTGGAGTTCCGCTTATGCTCCGCCGTTGAGACCTTTCTCGGATGCCCTGAGGTCTTCTGCGGGTTATAGGTCGGCAATTTCCTGTAAAACACCAGAATATCCTCATGTGCCCGCAGCGGCATCCGGTTCGCGTTGAGGAATCCTACCGGAGATGTCTTCTGCCAGATGAGGTTATACCGCCACGGTATAGCCTTACTGTCCATCAGTGTCTTGGTATACGCTCCCGCCGAGAAAAGAATCATTGCGCCGTTCTCGGTCAGAAGTCTATCCAGCTGCGTCCAAATCCCCTGCTGTTTATTTTCAGTCCAGATAGACATAGCATCAGCATAGGAAATCCCCGCCTTGTAGCAGGAAAGAAAAAACTCAGGCTGGCTTAAGCGTTTGCCGTTCTTTTCAAGAAAATCCTCAAACGGCAATACTGTATCCCAAGCCTGATGTGTGATACCGTAGGGCGGGTCCGCTAAGACGAGGTTTACAGAATGTGCCGGAATCTCGTTTAGTTTTTCGCAGCAGTCTCCCTGCATCAGCATGACGGCGTTCATGCTTTACCTCGGAACAGTTCCTTCAAGGCATCCAGCTGGTCAGCCTGAACCTTGCCGTCTCGGATGATGGTGAAGAATCTGCCCTCGTCGAGCAAGGTCCTGTCCTGCTGCCCGTACATCGTCACGATACCCATGTGCCGGCCTTTGAGGTAGTTCAGCATATCCTTTTCCGGGAACTCTTCCCGGAACCGCCACGAACAGATACTGAACGGAGCGTACTTATTGATGAAATCCTCGCTGTCACTGTGAAATGCCTCGTCCCGATTCCGGTATCTGTGATGCCGCGCCGTAGTCGCAAGGATATCTACCCCGTGGACCGTAGGCGCATCGGTATCGACTAGGGGTCCGAACACGACCAGTTCCTGTACCTGAAACACAAAAGGTCTTTCCGCCTCGCTCTTATTGATGAGAATGGCCCGCTCAATCGCTTCCAGACACCGTTTCTGTGCGAGCGCTCGTGAATATTGCCGCTTCTTTTCCGCCATGACTATTTCCTCCGCAAAACAAAAAAGCCCCGCGCAGACATTTCATCCACGCGGGGCTAGAGCAAACTATGAGTTTTTAGAAAACTGCTGCCGTCTGCAAAACGACCGGCACCACCGTACCGAGCACCAGTGTCAAGGTCATCATGACTGCCATGACAAGAGAAGCAGCCTTCTGGGCTTTCTTTCGATTCCGCATCATTGTACCTCTTTTCGAGAAAAATCAAGCCGCAGAGAACAAATCCCTGCGGCTTATACTAAATCACTTTATATTCTCCATTGTATCCAATTCGCACGAATGTGCAACTGCCAAGCAACGAACACGAAAATTTTCAGTCACCGGGCTTGCCGCCTTCCTTTCTGCAGCCCGTTAGCAACCTACCGAGCGGCAGCAGCTAAATTCCCGGCGCGACGCCTATCCCAAACTGCTTCGTCCAGAACGGAAACAAGGCGAACCCCTTCCTGTGCCATTCGCCCTTGTATCCTTATGTACTTTTTTGTATCTTTTTGTTGTTTTTCCTATTGCAATTCCACCAGCGTTCCCGTATAATAGTTACAGAATGATACACAAAGCTACAAAATGATACATGCGAAAGGAGTCGCTATATGTTCTCTGTCAAGCTGAACGCCCCTGTCCTGCTTCGTAAGCAGCTGCCGGTGATTGCCAAGGCATTGCATGTTGATGAGAAGGTCCTTGACGATTTTCTATCCGTTTCGGCTTTCTATGGCGTTAAAGATGGCAAAGGAACAATTGTCCCTATAAAGAAAACGGATACCGTTGTCCATATCGATTATAAGGCATATGATAGCTACTATTTTGTTGTCGAAGCTATCCTGCAATACGCCAAAGATATCGATGCTTCTGTTACCGTTCCTGTCATCACCGAAATCGAACTCGGTACAGATGTTTTCAAGAAGATGCCTCCTGACCAGCTTTCAGATATTGTATATCTGGCAAAACTGCTCCGCGACAGCAACGACCGCATTCCAAGGCTAAAAGAGTTGAATGCGCCGTACATTCTTGTTGCCAGCGAGTGCGCACACCTGTGCAAAAAGGTAGAGTGCCTTGAAGACAACGCACACATGCCGTCCCCCTCCAAAGACTTAGACGGACATGTATATGCTTCCTTGCATGATATCGGTTATTCGATTCTTGACGGCTGGCTGAACAAGGATGACAGTTCCGAGTATAATGATAAGGAGAATGCGGGATATGACCCCGATAAGCTGGCGGCGCTCGTCAAGAAAGCCATCGGTACGCGGACACAGGAGCAGTTTTCCCAGACATCGCATCTCGGCCGCGTATATGTGAACCGTCTTGCGAACGGCAAAACACAGTCTCAGCCTACCGAGGTTACCTTGAAGAAAATCGCCAAGGCAACGGATGCCGTGACGGAAAACGAGCTTCGTCAGGCATGCGGTTATGAGCCGCTTCCTGGTGAGGATGTCGTGGAGTCTAAGAAACGCATCGAAACCGTGGACGACTACACATGGATTCACGAGAATGTGAATTATTTCCTCGAATTCCTGAAAGCGCAGATTCCGATGGCGTTGCCGCTGTATAATCTGGTCATCCTCGAAAATCAGTACATGAGCATCCACAAGGACGGCTATGACCTTTTCGGTATTCATCGCTGCTCGGCTCCCGTCGAGTATTCTGAGGACGGTACTGTTGCGAATGTCATTTACCCCGTTACTTTCGATTTGACAAATTTTCAGCGTGGCATCCGCCTTTCTGTGGCCGTCGGGCTCTTGGGTCATTACAGCAAAAACAATGAGCTGTACATTACCGACTACATCACCGATGTCGATGCACTGTACAAGTATGCACCCTTCTTGCGCAAGGCTATCGACAAAGTAGGAGAGAATTTCAGGGAAAGCGGTATAGATATTCAAGACTTCCCTGTTTTTTACTATACTATAAACCTGAAGAAGGCATTTACAGCAAAGCATGTCTTTGCGAAAATGGAGAAGTTTCTGACCAGTCTTGTGAAAGTTCGTGTGGATGCACTCGGATTCTATGCTGACAACCTGAGCGACGAGACCTTCATCAAGTTCCTTAAAAACCATAAGAAGGTCATGACGAACGAGTACGCCGACAACGAAATCAAGGATTTCTACGAGAATGTTGTTGTACGGCATGGCGACATCGAGGACTTCTTTGCGGAGAACTCGGACTATAACAGCAAAGCCGCTATCGTCGCCTATGTCATCCAGAATGAGGCTTCGGACGATACCCCCCGCCGTCTGGTAGACGGATTCACCTTTGACGATGACGACAAGGAAGATAGACCCTGTGTTGCCGCATCGAAGCGGGAAATCGAAGCATGGCAGAAAGAGCATCCCGGCAATGGCTTTAACCTGAAAGTGTTCTCTGACACTCTGAAAAAGTATGCCGATGAGTTGGGCTTAGAGTTCGGTGACGTGTACTACTATCTGGTTGTCGAGGATGACAAGGCTGACGAGATGGGCGTTCGCGTCTAATACTTAACCTATAGCCTCTGACTATCCCAGACAAAAAATATTGCTGCTACCCGTTAGCTGGGCGGCAGCATTTTTGTTTTCCGTTCTGAACATGCATTATCCCGCACTGGCATCCGCACCGGGGGCCTTTCTGCTGGGGTTCCGGTGAGTACCCTGCTTGCTGGCGGCAGGCGGCAAGTAGTGCCGGTGCTCTGTGGGCCCTGCGGAAATTCGGGCAAAAAGAAAACGAGAACTGCGCCATTAGCGGAGTCCTCGCAAAAGATAATTCTTTTTGATTACAGGGTTAGTATACCTCGAGCCGCACGGATGTGCAAGAGGTCATTTGCGATTCTTTTTGGCAGGTTTCTGGCCTCCTAAGCGCATCGCCTTGCAGTAGATGGCAGTGCTTGTTCGGTTCAGAGTTTTCTGCAGAGATTTGCTCGCACCTTCCACGGGAAAGCGTTCTCGGAGCACCTTTTCCTCATCAGCCGTCCAAGTCGAACGTTTCTGGCACACAAGGCCCATGATGCTCGTATGGTTCAAGACAGAAGCACGGCTGCGGTTGAGGTCTTTCAGAAGACTCTCGCTTGCACCTTCCCAAGGATACCTCTCAATGAGAATATCCTCCTCTTCCTTGGTCCACCGGCGTCTATTTTCGTATCGGAGCCCCAGTGCGTTAGCCTTGACACCGATGAGATAGGCACTGCGCTGAAACAGTTGCACCAGTTCCTGGCTTGCTCCCTCTTTCGGGTATCGTTCAGCCAGAATCTTCAACTCCTCCTCGGTCCAATAATGCCGAGTGCCTTTTATGCCGAGCAGACGAGCCTTTCTGTTAATGGTCGCGGCGCTTCTGCCGAGCAGTTTCTGGAGGTCTTTGCTGGCACTCTCGTTCGGATACCGCTCTCTCAGAATTTCGATGTCCTCGTCAGTGAATCTCTTTCGGCTCGCATTGCGAAGCCCAACTTGCTGAGCCTTGAAGTGAATCGCCTGCTTCGTGCGGTTCAAGGTCTTGACGAGCGCATCACTCGCGCCCTCTTTCGGATACCGCTGCTTCATAATCGCTAATTCTTCTGCTGTCCAGGGTTTTGCCATGGTTTTACACCTCTTTCGTTCGTTGGCAACAAAAAAAGAGCAGACGCACCACTGGGGTGAATCTGCTCTTCTTCGTCAGAATGTGAATTGTACGGAAGTCGTTTATTATGCTGCTATCTATCGTACAATTATAAGTGTATGCCATTCGCACAGCCTGGCAAGAGGAAACTGTGCTCAAAACGAAACGGCGATGGCTGCGCTGCAATGTTTGGTCGTCGTATATCGGTATGCCGACATTGTGCGGGCGTACCTATTTTTTTGAACGCGGCGAAGAAAACTCTCAGTATTGTGTATGAGTTGCAACTCCTACCAGTTTTGTGTCCTTGCACATTTTCCCAACGAGTTTTTGCTGAAATCCACACTTTTTACAGCGAGTTTTTGGTTGAACCCTATGTTTTTCTGTGGATGAGCCTATTGAGAGAAATTTTCCGCACCACGTTTTCAAAAACATCCCATGCCGTTGACACAACCCGGGCAAGGGCAAACTGTGTTCAGAACGAAAATAGCAAAGGCTACGCTTTGTGCGTATCTTGTGTATGGATTGCAACAAGCCGATGCAGCCCCAATAAAAGCAAACTCCGGGAGCAATGCAGCCCCCGGAGTTTTTTGATGTCAACTTTTCAAAGCGATTATTTGGATTGTGCGGCAGATACCTTCTGCTGGTAAAGTTTCATTAACTCGGCAACACAGGCGCTTTCGCTGGTTCTGGCGGCAGTTCCTTTTGTGAATCCGTAGGCGTCCATAACGGCGCGGTCATTGTCTTGATGGGCTTTGCGGAGTTCCGGCGGCATGGTTAAGTCGTCGTACAAGTCGGCTAAGCTGCTGTCCGGGTAAAGGGCGCGTGCGTCCAGAATCGCTTTCGCGGTTTGTTCGATTTTGGCTTTCTGCTGTTCGGTGGGTGTAGGCCACGGAAAATTGTTGTACACCACATTGATGGAATAGCTGTAATCACTCTTTAGTCTACCGCACACAGCCCGCATCCAAGCCATATGAACATTAGATGTCAGAATACCAAAATGGTACATGGTAGCGTTCGATACGAAACGAACTTTGTTAGAACAAATCATCTCTTTATCTGAGAAACCAAGAGGTACATATTTTCTTCTTTGTGATGAAACTTCGGGAACAATAAGAAATTTACCTACAGGTCGTTTTATTTCCATGAATGACATTGGGGTCGCTGCCGCCGCACGGGTTGCAGCTTTTTTGCTTTCCAGACGATAATCATGCACGGAATTGACACGCTTCATACATTCTGGAAGTTTTCTTATATCAGAAGGAGATACATCGTGCAGCCACAAGCACCAACGAGTATAACCGTTAATAAAATCATCAGAACCAACAAATTTTCTAAAGTAGGTTTGTGCAGATGGCTCTTTCTTTAAAAAAGCATTTTTTTCATCATCTGTAAATATGTAATATCCACCTTCAACAGGTTTCCCGCCGCTGCTCATAGAAAGAACTCCATTCAACGGGGTGTTGCGGCTTTCAATAAATACATTTGGTGCGTCCATGAGATATGCATTGATATTATTTGACAGATGCAATTTGTCTCCAATAAATAGCTTTTTGCTATTTGTATTTACGGCGACACTAAACCCCACAATAACGCAATGTACATGAGCTTTCGCACTCGCCTCACTATCCCATCGGAATGTTTGATAAGCAAAATCAATATGTATCCCAAACTGTTCAAACAATGGTTTCCACACGCCCGCAACCTGTTCGCCCTGCGTAATAGAATTCGTCGAAACAAAGGCGGTGCGTATCGGGGTGTTCTGCATCAGTTTGGCCGCCTTATAGTACCACCCTGCTACATAGTCAATTTTACCGGCAGTTTTATACGGCTTACCCTTTTCATCTACATAAATGGAAAGAATATCGCTCTTTTGTTCCTTGCTCTGCAAGGAATAGCCAACAAACGGCGGATTCCCCATAATATAATTCAGCTTACTTTTGGGAACAACGCTCTCCCAATCCACCCGCAGGGCGTTGCCCTCTACAATATAGGCATTTGTTTTCAGCGGCAGAAATTCAAGCGGAACGAGCAGAATTTTCTCCGTCTCCTTCATCATCTGGCTTTCCGCAATCCAGAGCGCCGTTTTCGCAACCGTCACGGCAAAATCGTTGATTTCGATGCCGTAAAACTGGCTGATGGAAACCTGTATCGGGCTTTCGCTGGCGGAATACATCGTGACCTGACCGTGGGAGAGTTCCACCAAAATTTTGTTTTCCAAGCGGCGTAGGCTCAAATAGGTTTCGGTCAAAAAGTTGCCGCTGCCGCACGCGGGGTCTAAGAACGTGAGGGATGCCAGCTTGCGCTGAAAGGCCCGCAGTTTGGTATTCTTCGTGCGCTCTACCGAAATGGCGCAGATTTCGTCAAGCTCGCCCTTTAGTTCGTCCAAGAACAGCGGGTCAATGACCTTGTGGATATTTCCAATGCTTGTATAGTGCATACCGCCGCTGCGGCGGGTTTCTGGGTTCAGGGTGCTTTCAAAGACAGCGCCGAAAATGGTGGGGCTGATTTCTGACCAGTTGAAGTTCTCGCTGGCTTTCTCCAGCAGCAGGTTTCGGATTTCATCGGTGAACGGCGGTATCTCGATATTCTCATCGCTGAACAGCCCGCCATTCACATAGGGAAACGCCGCCAGTTCCGGGTTGTCATCTTGCAAATATGGGTCACGGTCTTGCAGCTTTGTGTCCAACACGCGGAACAAATCTACCAGCCCCTTGCGCAGTCCGCGTGTGTCAAAGCCTTTGAGGTAATCGTGGAACATACCGTGATGTCCAAAAATCCCGGCATCCTCGGCATACAGGCAGAATACCAAGCGAACGCACAGCTTGTTCAGGCTTTTCAGCGAATGTTCGGATTCCGGGTTTGCGTACTGCTTGTAAAAGGCATCATACAGCAAGCCGACAATTTCACCTGCTGCTATGGAAACTTCCATCTCCCGTTTGAGGTGTTCGTTTCCGGCATCGACGAGGAATTGCAGCCGATAGTATTCTTTTTCCAGATTCGCGAGTTCGATGATTTCAGGCTCACCGTGCGGGCGTTCCATATCATACACATAAAAAGTGTTGAAATTGCAGGTTACCACCCAGCGCGGGTGCTGCGATACGGGCAGCTCCAAAATATACCGCTTAGCCTGTTCAAAAGGGGTCAGCAGCGCACCATCTGATTGCTTGATGGGCTTGTTCAAATCCTTGCCAAGCCCCTTTTGCTCTATCAGAATGTGGGTAGCGGGAATCGTGCCGTCTATGAAACTGGTGTGGTCAAGGTGGACTTGCTCCTCAAACTGAATGAAATGCTCCGGGTGTTCGACCCCATACACATCACGGAGCAGGGACAGCCAGAATGGTTGGCTCTCTCCTTTTTCATAGCCTTTGTCCTTCCAATAAGCGGCAAAATTTCTTGCCGCCTGTTGCTGTTGCGCAGTGGTCATGGCAGTCACCTCATAGCACGGTATTTATAATTATCATAGCACAAACCCCTGTTTACGGCAATTGCGTTTTACAAAAACAAGAGGGTAGGCGCGAATCGCGCCTACCCTAACGAAATGTAGAAAATCAACCATATATTTTGTAAATCTTGCACAACTCCCACCAAACCTCAAAGCTTTTCGTGGAACAAAACCAGCCTGTCGGAACAATGCATCGGAACAATGTCGATTTTGTTTTGATGACAAATGAAGAGCGCACACCCCGTCTATAGCTTTAAAGCTTAGGCGGGGTTAGCTCGCTTACTGGGAGTCAATATAGGATTTTACAGCCGCTTCTGTTCTGTCCGAAACGCTACACACAAAGTAACTATCGCTCCAAAAATATGTTTTCCAATAATATTGCTTAAGTTGCTCACTAAAGTTTTTACGGATAAGTCGAGAAGTTACGGTTTTATAATTGTTAGCCAGTTTGGATAGCTGTACTTGTGGCGGAGCTTCAAACAAAATGTGAATATGGTCTAAGTCAGTATTGACAGCCTTAATAGTGCAATGCCATGAATCAAAGATTGTTTTTGTTTGGTCAATCAGGTAGGTTTTTATCGCACCCTGAAGCACAGGATGACGATATTTAGTTACTACAACTAAATGGTATTCTAGTAGGTAACAGGAGTGTCTATTTGTCCTATATAGGTTGTTTTTGCACATGGTATATCCTTTACAACTAACTATGCTTGAGGTATAATCATACTATAAAGCGACACTATTGTAAAGGAGGTGAGTGCTTTGAATATTACATCCAGCTATCAAGTCAGAATTGTCAACTGCAGTGTCAACCTTAACGATACGGTTCGTATATATCAGGAAGCACTCTCCTACCTGATTGGTATTGTCAACGAGAATTGGGATGCCGTAAAAAGCATAACCGTCGGAGCCTTGGAACAGCAACGCTATATCGAAAAGCTGGTTCATGGCAATAAAAACCGTGAAGCCAAATATCCGGAATTCGATAAAAAGTTCTATAAGTATCCTTCGTACTTGCGCCGTGCAACCATTACAGCTGCTATCGGTGCAGTGAGCAGCTACCAAAGCAATCTTGCTAATTGGGAAAATACCGACAAGCAGACGGCTGTGCCTACGCTTCAGGTTGACAGAAAATCGTTTCCTACATTCTTCCGCGATGACATGTTCGAGGTGGAAGGCGCACCAGAAAAGGTGAAAGTTCCAAAGAATCCAAAAGCTAAGGACAAGCTCACGCCGGAAGAAAAGAAAATTGAGAAGGAAAAATGTCAGGCTGCTCAGTTAAAGAATTCTCAAAATGAGATTACAGCTCTAAATGACAAACATACGGTTCACCTGAAAGTTTACCATAAGAACGACTGGGTGTGGGCCACTGTCACTTTGCGTAAAACCGATATTGCCTATCTGCGCAAATATTGGATGCACGCTTGCGCCTCTGCGCCTGTACTCGAAAAGCGCTTCGGTAAATACAGCTTGCGCTTTTCGTTTGAAGAAAATATATTCCTTAGTAAAACACCTATCAAAAAGCAACGAATCTGTGCAGTCGATTTGGGTCTTAACACAGACGCGACTTGCTGTATCATGACTGCGGATGGAACTATCCTTGCAAGAAAGTTTATCAATTTTGCAAGTGACAAAGACCATCTGTATCATGTGCTCAATCGCATTAAGAAGTTTCAAAGACTGCACGGTTCTCGCGAGGCACATAATTTTTGGGCGTATGCCAAGCGCATCAATGATGAGTTGTCCAAAAAGATTGCCTCTGCCATTGTAGAGTTTGCGGTTCTCTATTCTGCTGACGTAATTGTTTTCGAACACTTGAATTTCAAGGGCAAGAAAGCATCTTCCAAAAAGCAGAAAATTCAGATGTGGCGAAAAAACGGTATCCAACACATTGCAGAGCATAAAGCGCACCGCTGCGGCATCCGTATTTCGCATATCTGTGCTTGGGGAACCAGCAAGTTGGCATTCGACGGCAGCGGCAAAGTGACTCGTGCGCAAAATAACCATTCCCTTGCCACTTTTGAAAGCGGCAAACAATACAATGCGGACTTGAATGCGTGTTATAACATTGGTGCCCGGTATTTCATCCGCGATGTAACAAAACCCATGTCAAAGAAGGCATGGTCTCAGTGTAAGGCTAAAGTTCCTGACATTGAGCG
>OLHE01001003.1_pt1 | contig 19793 bp, 19 predicted proteins | sample 1605821 | NCBI WGS metagenome assembly OLHE01 (sample SAMN03283250) | human gut metagenome | biome: human-associated habitat; material: feces | host: Homo sapiens | place: USA | collected 2013
GGACAATTTCGGGGTGACACTCATTCACAGCCACAAGACCTATGCCCGGCAGATCTACTATGATATGATCAAACTGCTGCTTGTACTTTTCTATCTGTTCATCGGTAAGTGAACAAGAGTCCCATTCGCCGTATTCGTTCAGACAGTTGCCCGAAATATAGAAAGTGCCATGAACAAGAGTGTTTCCTACTATCCTGTTAGGCTTTGAGCCGTTCAGCAGGAACTCATCATTACACCAGCAAATAGCATCCTGCTTTGGTTCAAAATATATTGGCTCGATGCTGCCGCCCACAACTTCCTGCATGGCATGGATATCATCTTCAATATCCTTTACATATGGTTCTTTCAGAGGTTCAAACACAAGTATCCTCATTCTTTTGCCTCACTTTCACAATACTCTTTCAGCGGACAATCGCCGCAGTCATCAAACATCGCACAGGTACGCTGTATCTCCTCTTCGGATATTCCACAGTCAAAATTCTGCTTTTTCTGCTCGTTCTGCCATACGATGAGTGAAACACCGCTGCTGTCACGTTCGACCTCTACCGTTACAGCATTTCCGTGCCTGTCATAAAGCCCAGAAAATTCTGTTTTGCCTTTTGCCGTTAAAACCTGTGCCAATATTATCTTCTTCATAAAAACCTCCTAATCAAAAAGCGAAAGCTGTTTGATAGCTTTCGCACGTTCGCTTGTGTCATAATTTGATATGAGCAGCTCTGCATACTGACAGCCGCCGTCATACCGCTGTGCCAAATTGTTCAGCCTACTTATCTCTTCAATGTGAATGTTTGGTTTATGCCATATCTCACGGATCTCAGGGCAATCGTTATACGAAACCAAAAATCTGCCTTTGATGTCAAGCAGAGCGTCACGCAGTCTGATATGGTCTTTTGCAGTAAAACCTACGTCCTTGTAGTAATTTTCAGTCGCAAAATACGGCGGATCACAGTAAAAAAAGCTGACGGGTCTGTCATACTGCCTGATAAGCCTTTCAAAATCCTTGTTCTCAACAACTACTTTCTGTAATCTTCTTGCGGCAAGGTCGATCATAGGGAAGTCAGACCACATTGAATGTGGCTGACTTCCAAAGCTGTCAAGACCGCTTGCATAGCTGTAACGTATAAGCTGATAAAATTTTGCGGCTCGGTCAACATCATAAAGCCTTGGCAAAATACCACGTTTGTGAAGTATAGCTAAGTATTCAAAATCTTCTCTTGAATCAAGCACATACCTAAGCTTGTATTTGAGTCTGTTCGGTTTATCTCTGACGCATCTGTACAGGTTCGTAAGGTTTGAATTGAAGTCATTGTACACCTCGAAATCCATACCCGGCGGCTTGTGAAAAAGCACCCAGCCTGCACCGCCGAAGACCTCTATATACCTTTCATAGTAAGGCGGAAATCTTGCAAGAACCTCGTCACGAAGATTTTTCTTCCCACCTACCCAAGACATAAAACTGTTCATTAAGCTCCTTTCCTTGCCAAACAGCAGAAAAGAAGTATGCAAACGAAAAAAGTCGCTTTGCAAGCACCAGATTTATTTATCTGCTGTTGGCAAAACGACCTTAGTTGTTATTTAATTGTGCTTACCTCACCCTTTGATCATAGGGTTTACATAGCTGAATATTATGCGTTTCTGTTCAAGATAGCCGTCGGCTTTGTTCACCTCATTACACAGCTCCTTGTATTGCTTTTCAGAAAGCACAGGCTTTGTTGCTCTCAGCATTGCAGGAATATTACCCATACAGAACTTGAAGTCTACTTTCGCTTTAACTCTGTTTGTGTGCATCTTTGACCTCCTTATCAAGACGTGCGATCTCTTTTTCAGCAGACTTAAAAGCCACGGCAAGAGAACCTATCGTTGTTCCGATGATAACACCTATCATCATTCCAATGAATAAATACGTCATTTACATCATCTCCATTTCAAAATCTTCGGTTTCCGACTGCCCCTGAATATATCCTCCCAACGAGTTCTCCACATAGTCAGACAGCCATGTGCTTCCGAAATCCTCCCTCGTTCGGAGCCGCCATATTGCAAGCCTTCCTACATCAAGCTGAACATCTTCAAAGGGAAACAGCAGACAGGTAAGGTTCCCGTTTTTAAAAGAGAATGCTTTTTCAAACTTACTGCCGTTCTGCAATATTCCGCTTTCCGTCAGCATATCGTTTATGCCGTTCACCCAGTCATGCAATTGACCGCCGCAGCCCTGCAGGACAAGACCTTCGATGTCCTTCATTTTTCTGAGCTCGTCAAGAGTAACGCCTTGAATATCCATTACTGCAAAATCTCCTTTCCGTAATATTTTCTCAGCAAACTTATGATAAAAAGTTGCCCTTTTCCCGTAACAAAAGTCTGCCGATAAGTCTTTTTCAGACCATTGACCTCGAATACCGACTCCTTGACCGCAAAATATCCTCTGTCGATATATCTTTGATATGGCAGATTGTTTGACATTAGTACACCCGTTCTTTTGAGCCAGCTGTACAGCTTGTTTCTGCCCACAGGGATATTTTCGGCTCTTGCAAGCTTTGCCATTGCGTTCATGTCGATAAGATCATTGGTGCCTGTCACCTGATTTGCAAACTCCACCAAAGGCTGATTGTGTCTGATACGCTCGTTCAGCTTTTCGATAGCCGTCATCTGAAGTCTGAACAGGTCACGGTACGGTTCGTCGAGGAAGGGCAGGTAGTTTTCAATAAACATTTCTTCGTTTGAAACATAGCCGCCTGTTCTGCGGATAGTTGGGAGGATATCATCAAATATCCAACTTTCAAATTTTTCAGCAGAGGGAAGTCTGGAGTGGGATATAAGGCGGTACACATCACCTTCGGATATCATTTTCATTTCCTGTACACCGCCGTTTGTAAGGAGGCGGCGTTTTACAGCCCCCTTACAATGAGCATTTATCGCATCTTTTGGCCTTCTGTACCCTAATGCCTTTGCAACATCAGAGCCGCAGAAAAGTATTTTCCCGTTTTCCTCGATAGTTCTCACCGAGCCAAACTCCTCATTCACAAATGTTTTCACCATATTATCCATTTGCATTCTCCTTTTCGATCTCTAAAATATACTTTGCCAGAGCCTCAATAACATTGGTTGTCACCGCATTTTCTGCCTGTTTGTAAAGCTGAGCGTCAGACATTCCTGTGGCTTTGATTCTTTTATTTTTCTTGCAAGCTTAAGGTATCTGATCATCATTTTGTAGAATTGCAGGAGTTATAACTTATTGCTTTTGCCGAATTCGGAGATCAAGCAAAATTTATTGTCCTTTCTATTTGATTTTTTTTGGGGGATATGATATAATAATTTAGAAAATTTGTTGGGATAAACTGCCCAACAAATCGGAATTTGGAGGTATCTTATGAATATTTATGAATCATGTCCTGTATTAGAAAATGAAAAGTTTATACTTAGATTATTTCAGAATGAAGATTGCAATGATTTATTAAAAGTATATAGCGATAAGAACGCATTGCCATTCTTTAACAGTGATAATTGTAATGGAGATAATTTCTATTATGCGTCAAAAGAAAAAATGGAAGCAGCGATGGACTTTTGGCGGATGTCATATGAAAAAGGTTGGTTCGTTAGACTTTCGATTGTTGACAAGACAGTATCAACTGTAATTGGAACGGTTGAATTATGCTTGAGAGTGTCCGATGATGAATTTAATAACATGGGTATTTTGAGAGTAGATGTGAGAAGTGATTATGAACAGGAAAATGAATTGTATGATATTTTTTCACTTATCACACCAGAATTTGAGAAAATGTTAGGATATACAGGTGTACTTACTAAGGCTCCAATATATGCGATAGAAAGAATTAAAGCAATTCAGAAAGTGGGATTCACTAAATCGGAACATTTATTGAATGGAAAAACTGGATATGCCTATGATGGATATTGGACAATTAAATAACATTAACAGATTCCAGTTTATCGGAATCAAAAATCACAGCACTCATAACAGGTGCTGTGATTTTTTTCGTAAAACTTGTGCTTGGTAATTTCTCCGCATATAATGTCGAGATCGGGCAGCTCATTGGGGTCGATCTTTCTTGCATCATCGTAATACACCTCGTTTCTTGTATCGTACAACGTTTCGTATGCTTTCTTTGCATATTTGTCTATTTCATCACAATAACCGACGCACTTGAATCCGCCCGCTTTCTCAAGTCCAGAGCGGAATCCGCCGATAACTGCAAAGATATCGAAATATTTTATCATTTACCACGTTCCTTTCTGCAATAAAAAACGGTCAAGTTGTCTTAACTTGACCGTTACATTGACATATTCATTTCTTCTTCCTCAGTTAGTTCCGATCCTTCTCTGATAACGTGAAAATCGTCCACGCCTGGGATCACTCCGAGCGTTCTCCCATTGTCAAAGATACAATGCAAAGTGCCGATGTCATCAACGTGATCGACCCTGCCAAGAGTACCGGACTCAACAGGGAACGGATCATCATTCATTCTGTCAAGGCAGATGCGAGTTCCTTCGGGATACAGTTCTTTCAGCCATTCAATTTTCTTTTGAACGTAATACATTACACATTCCTCCTTTTTCTACAAATAAAAAAAGGCTGTTTTATCATCGTCACTTAAATTCGTGACAATATACAAAACAGCCTTTAAAACTTTGTGAAACTTTTTAATACAAAAATAGCAGAATACAAGATGATTTATCTCACATTCTGCTAATTTCTTCGTAAATATTCAATTTGTCAGCGTTCGAATCCACTTTCAAGCAAAAAATACTTAAAAACATCTACGGTTTTCCCTTGAAAAATTTTATCCTCAAGACATCAAAAAAGCTCGCAAAATCGGGGCTGCAATAAGGAACGTAAAAAACCGATTGAGAAAGAAGAAGTTATCAGCAATAGGTTTAGTTATGTTAATTAATAGTTAAAACAATCGACTGTCTAAGAAACGGTCGGTTGTTTTGCTGTTTATATTAAATTGAAGAATAAGATTGCTCTGCAAACATATGAGTTTACAGAGCAAATCAAATTAAGCAATGTTGATAGTATTCAGCAATTCACCGGAATTATTATCGAACACAAAAATGTAGTCACCGCAGGATTCAAAAGTGTACGAACCGCCTTCTTTGATCTCATCAACTGACTGCTTTTTAATAAGACTCCAATCCTCAAGCGAATATGTCAGATATTTACCTTTATAATAGGTTATTGCTTTTTGGGAGTTGGCATAAATGATTCTTTCGTGATTTTTAGTTTTCTTTTCTTCAAAATGTGATGTTTCATAATTCCATAAAATAATTCTGTCACCGTCAATTTGTTCAGATACATTATCTGTAAATCCTTTTGCGTAATGTGAATACTGTGCTATGATAATTAAATATTTATCAGATTGTTTAATCGGCTGATATGAATAATCAATATTAAAAGTTGTCCCGGATTCTACGACTTTACCATTATCTATATTTATTATATAATAGTTGTTTAATTTCCCTGATTTTAGCGGAAACAATATCAATTTATTATCATATAAAGATGCTGTCATATCAGTTTTAGATAAAAAAATCTGTTTTGCATTCTTCTTATTATATACATTGCAAAAAACTGTTTTTTCATTTTTATCAGTTATTTTCAAGTAACAATGATTGCGGTTATTGATAATTTGTATATTGGCAGAAAAAAAATTTTTTTCAACAGTTATATTATAGTCATATGGGCATTTATCTAAATCAATTATTTTCATATCATCAACACTACTATATGCTTTTATGTCATAACGCATATTAATATCGGAATAATTAAGAACATATAATATGTCATCGACGAAATACATATCGTAAATACTATGTGATATGTTATGTATTTTAATAACATTACCAAAATAGTCGAGCTGAAATATTTTTTTAGAATCAACTGAGGGAGAAAAGAATATAAATTCCTCGTCGGCTGTTACAGTAGAAGTTTTTGCAATAGAGATATTACATATTTTATCTATATTTCCTTTTGAATTTTTACAATAGATTCCATCAGAGTCAAGATAAACAATTAAATCATTAACATGACAAGCATGAGAATAATTATCTTTAACATGGATACTAATATCGCCCTGATTTGTGAATAAATGTCTTAAAATAAGTAAGCCGATAATTATAAATATTAGCGGAAACGCAATCATATTTTTTCTATATTTTTTTCTCATAATAATCCTCAAATTTCTGATTTCACAAAAGCACCTATTAATGAAATAAAACAGGCTGATTGGCAAAATGTTAATGTAAATCAGCCTGCTAAATTATCATATTGAAACGCTGAAATAAAACCTTATTTTTTCTGTATTAAATAACCCACATCAAAAATACAACCCTCTTTATTCGCGATTTCATCAATAGAATTAAAATAGGTCGTATTTCCATCATTGTGTTGTGCTTCAGTATAGTTGCTGTATCTATTAAATGTCGCTATCATACCTGAGTTATCATCTTTTATTCCAGCAACAGAATGCTGTTTTTGATATGTGACAACTTTTGCGAATGCTCCTAACTCAATTGAACTTTCGTACTTATATGAAAAATAAGCAACATTACCATTTGTAAACTCGCTATCCATTTCTTGAGCTAAAGCATTGCCAAAATCAAATGCATATTCTAAATCACCAATTTTAGGGTTCTTGTAAGTTTTATATGTTAGGTTGAGAGAGTCTAGCCAATCCGATACTTTATCCGGGTTACTACCATAAAAACCATCTTTTAAATAATCGGTTTTATTGGAAAATAATCCACCAGTAACTATATCTAAAACTAAAGCATTATATTCAAACTCTGCTGCGGTTTTGAAAAAGTTAACATTTTCACCAGCTAATGTTGCTGCATTAAAGGCTGCCATTAATTCGCATATTACTCCATGCATAGGCACATCTGCAAACATTAATCCACCATCATCTGAAAAATTTCCGTTGGATTGATTAATAACTAGCATCTTTTCGTTATAAAAATATATATTTTTATCATCGCCATATTTTTTAAGACCAATTTTGGTATTATTCGTGTAATTTTTCATGGCTCTATTGATTTTATCATTAGAAGTATAAGTCCAGCCAACATACTGCATATAAGCATCGCCAAACCTCGTCCAATCAGCAATAGCACAAGTCATAAATCTTGCATTATTTATTCTGTCTGTTGATACTGAAATTTGATTGTTTTTATAGCTTAAGTATAAAGGTTTACCTATAGTATCGTTGTTTTCATAATACAAAACTTTTGAGCGTATTACCAGACCATTCTCACCAAGCAATCCTTTAGCACCGTTATTATAAGGTAGTACTTCCCATAATTGTCCCTGCAAGTTTAAGTCATTGCCCATAAATACAGAATAACTTCCGTCATCATTCAAGTGCAGAGTTAATACCAATTCTTCATTATTCAATGCATGAATTTTATAACCTTCATCGCACCATTCAAACTTGAATTTTTGATTATTGTTTCCTGTATAATTATACATTATCAAAGACGCCCCTGGATTAGTGGAGTTGTCTTTTACATTCATATAGTATTCCGGATAAATACCTACCATTTTAGTAAGATAATATGTCTCTCCATCAAGGAAATCGTATTTATCACCTAAAATGTCAGGTTTATCCATGGGATACGGATCTTCAATATCCGAATAACCGTCACCATCTGAATCGTCATTACTTTCAGGATTAGAATTCATAATAAAATAATAACCAGCAGTTACTTCCTGCTCTTTGTGATCCATTATAATAGTCTTATAAATCGGTACAGGTTCAATTTCAACACCATCTTTTAATCCGTCTTTGTCAGTGTCAGGCAAATCATATCTGGTGTTAACTATCTGTCCGTTCTGCACTCGTATACCAGCTAATTCAAAAACATCATACAAACCATCACCGTCTGTATCTTTTGTATCAAAGAAAGTATCCAATGCAATTTGGGAATAAATATCGGCTAAATCATTAGTTGTAATGGCTTTGTAGAATTCACCATGAGTCATCTTTGCCATATGTTCAAGTGTTTTATCATCAGAACCTAAGCCAAACCCAATAGTGTAGATCGAAATATCTAAACTATCCGCTTCTTTTAAATATGAATCAGAAATATTACATCCACCATCAGACATAAATACAATCATTTTTTTTGGAGCACCTGTCTGTGTTTTTAGTAGTTGAATTGATTGATTTATCGACGCATCAAAATTATTACCTCCGGTAGAGTAGATATTATTCAACGAGTTTAACAATATGTTTTTCTGACCCACAGAAGTAAAATTACAAAGTATCTGAGGCCTGCTGTCTTCAGCCAAAATAGCTACATTATCTTTATTCCTTAGAACATTAATAAACGATTCAGCTGCCTTTTTTCTGCCTGCTTCATATGGATCGTTGTATTGCATACTACCCGAACAATCAATGACCAAAACTGTGCTTAATCCACTTGGAGCATAATCATAATAACTCGGATATAATTCAGTAGACCATGCTTTGTACCATTCTTCCCTATTAACTATCATATACTTACTGAAGTGTGTAGTCTCCACACTTACAGTAGAGTTCTCCTCATCAAGCATAGTGTCCAACTCAACAAAATTGTCATTTTCTTCATCATACCATAAAAATAGCAGATTGTCAAATTCGGTATCGCCAAGTTTAGACTTGTCGATCACATAAGTAAGCGTAGCCTTATCAAACTGCGAAGTCGTTTTGATTTCAAAAGGCTCGCCCACAAGACCTACAACCTCTGAGCAGAGTATATCCTTGTTCATAATGCTCTCAACGGTTGTGGTTTTCTGGAGATTACCCGTGCCCTCCATAGATACACGAACCTCTGTAACGGCACAATCCTCGTTTTCAACCTTGTGAATAAACGTCTGTAAACGCTTTTCATCACCGTCAAGAATACCATTTTCGTTTGTATCGGGATTTGTAGGATCAGTTTCAAGATAGATTTCATCGCCGTCTTCTAAACCATCGTCATCGGTGTCTTTCTTTAGCGGATCAGTATTATAAGTATTGATTTCTTCTCCGTCATTAAGTCCGTCGCCGTCCGTATCATCATTATAAGGCTCTGTACCAAGTTCATACTCCTGAAGATTTGTTAATCCGTCTTCATCAAAATCCTCATCACCGTCTGTAATTCCGTTTTCATCTGTATCAATCAAAGTCGGGTCAGTTCCGGTAACAAACACCTCATAATAGTCATCAAGAAGATCACCATCGGTATCTACCAACGTGCTATCACTTCCAAGATACTGCTCAACGCAGTCAGGAAGCTTATCTCCATCGGTATCTTTGAGAAGCTCCCAATTATTCATATCTTCAAAGAAATCAGGTAAGCCATTGTCGTTTTCATCCTTCATATACTGCCATTCATCGACAGGTATATCCAAAGGCTCTGAAACAGTGCCAACCAATTCGCCAGCATTGCCACTATAGTTAGCGTTTACGCTTGGACAGTTGAAAGTTATTGTATCCGCAATAATGACAACATTATTGAGATTCAGATTCTGAGCCATTATCTCAACGTTGCCGAAAGGAGCATATACCAGACCATTAAGATTAACGTTCTGGCTGTCAATCACAATATCTCCATACTTTGAAAAGATGACAGAATTGTTTGTGTTTTTTACCTCGCCGTTAAGGGTAACATCTTCAAAGGCTTTAAGCGCCGTGTTGATATTTATGTTGCCTGTAAGAGTAGCATTACCCTCAACCTCCAGCGGATCATTGATGTTTATGTTTATTTCTTCAAGAGTGTAATCCTGTGAATATTCATCAATATTATTGCCTGAAAAATAGGCTGAATCGATCTTATCAAAGATATATATCATTTCTTTGCCTGCATTCTCAGTTTTCGTACCATTAACGTTCAAATTCCCATTTGAAACTATTGTGCCGTTTGTCGCTATATTTCCATTCACACAGAAATTGTTAGCATTAATGGTGATAGACCCCTCTGTATCAGAAGCGGCAAACATTGTGTAGGGATACTTTTCTGCTGCCTCCTCTGCTACTGCCGGCAAACTCGGTAAAAGAGTTGCCGCCATAGCTACACTCATTACGCCGGAAAGTATTCGTTTGAAGTTGCTTTTAAGTTTCATAACTTCTCCTCCATTTCCGCAATACGCAAATATATATTCAACTCTATATATTCGAAATACTGCATATTATCAGTCCGTATTGTGATTGTTCAGTATTGGTTCTACGTCAGAAAAACCAATAATTCACATATCTTAGTTCATTGGAATCACCAAACCTCTCTGCCTAAAGCATAAACTGTAAATTAATACAAAACCTCCGCACTGTAAACAGTGACCGTTTCGTAAGATGTGCCCTTGTAGACCTTTGCAACTGTTTTAACACGGTAGGTTCCGCTGCCAATCGGCGAGAATGAGTTAGGATAACTGCAATACCAGCTGTTAAAAGTTTTGCTCCAGTCGGTTATTTTGCGCCATGACATTCCGTCTTTTACCTGCAAGGTCTGAGTTACAACGATTTTAGTCGTTGTACCCGATATTCCGTAAACGGTACTCTTGCAAGATGCCACACCACCAGAAATACTCAAATTGCTATATGCTTGATTAGTATACAAGTAACAAGGCGAAACAATACCGCCGTTATCAGGTGGAACAGCAGCCAACACCGTAGTTCCTCCCACCGAACAGAAAATCAGGCAAGCCATAAAAACAGGTACAATTTTTTTCATAATATCTCCTCCTACAAAAAAATGAGTGCAAGAGAATTTTTTCCTCTTACACTCTTAATGACAACAAAATATTCGTTTTTGTGAGCTGTTTTTCAAGATTTATTTCGATTTTGTAGACTTGCACAAAGATAATGTATCTTTTTTATTCAAATTGCTTGTGATTTTAAAAATATATTCGCCGTTATCCCATGAAATACAGAAATCATGGTTGGTACTTTGAATAAGATATTCCTGTCCTGATTCATCAGTGTAGTATTCAAGCTCGGAATGTTCGTTATCAAAATTAACCAGATAACTATCATGAACAAATTGCTCGAAAAAGATATATTTATCTCCATAAAAATAAGCGGCGAATATTGTTCCGCTATCCCGGTTATAATCAGATAATTCAAAACCGTCGGGCAGATTTGAGATCGCATATTCTTCTTCGATAGTTACCGGATAATCTTTTTCAGTATTGATGCTTACCGAAACGGCAGTGTGATCTCCGAAAATACTCATAAAGAAATCATGAACGACCTCACGCACCGCTTCGACGCTCAGCGAGGATGCCGACAAAATTATTATGACAGCCGCTATACAAGCCGCTCGTCTTCCTCCGGTACATATCAAATTAAAATACGGTTTATTTCTTCTCCGTATAAGCTTATCCATTTTACGTTCAAACTTTTCTGAGAATTCGACATTAACATCAAAATTTACAGAATCAATGAATTCATCAAGCTGAGGTTCGAAAGTGTCGCCTATAGCTTTTGATAATATTGAATAGTTATCCATTATAAATGCTCTCCTTTTCAAGCAGCTTTGCAAGGCTATCCTTTGCGTGCTGAAAACGCTGCCGTGCTGCAGCATTGGAAATATGCAGCGCCGATGAAATTTCACTGTAACCTATGCCAAGAGTGATCCTCAGGTAAAGGATTTCCTGATCGGTATATGAAAGTTGCCTGATACAACCAACTATATTATCATAATTTCTGTTGCAAAGCGACTCGTCTGTTAATTCGGGAATATCCTCACTTAATTGCATAGTCTTGATATGTTCTTTTTCTTTTTTCAGTAAATTCAAAAACACGTTTCTAACAGTAATGACAATATAATAGTCCAATTTGTGAGATTCTAAATTTTTAATTTTTTGAAAACTTTTTGCGAGACTAAAAAAAGTCTCCGAACAAGCTTCTTCGGCTAACGTTTTATTTTTCAAAATATTAAACGCAATCGCATAAGCCTTAGACCTATTTTGATTATATAAATCCTCAAATGATTTCTTATCGTCTTCGTTATCAATTAAGGTTAAGTATATTGCAAGCATAATGCCCCCCATTTATTTTTGTTTATCATTTTCATACAGCAAAACCAAAAACTCCGCCAACGCCCGTAATTTCGCCTTAAACTCGTCAGATATTTCAACGGATTCCTATGCTGTCCTACCCTCCAAGGCATCCTTAACCGCCCGGTTACACAACCGCCACCATTTCAGCTTACTCCCGTTATGGTATTCCTTGCGAAGAATCTCTGTTGCAGAATTAACAGCCTTGTTTACAGCGTTTCTGGTGATCAGCATATAGTCCGCAATGTCGTTAACGGAGGTCTCTTCATACCCGAATGCACCATATTTTCTGCCGAGAATTTCTCTGTCCCTGGCTGATAAGTTTTCAAACAATTCCTTGAAAAGCTCAAGGCTAACTTCAATGTAAACCTTGTTATCGGGGTGCAGATCGTTAACGACAAGCCCAGGATTTTCAATGTACTCAATTCCGTTCTCTGTTTCCGCCCGTATCATCAGCGTTTCCGTTTTAAAAGAGAATGACAGACAGCTTTGAACGGTTTTCCTGTCCATGCCAAGCTCCTTGGATATATCCGAATTTGACATACCTTCATTATGCAGCTTGCGGCATCTTTGTATTTTTGAGAAATCGGAATGTGAAAGTCCTGCCGGAGAACTGAAATTTTCAATAAACTCCTGCATTGCATATCGAAGTTGGGGAGTAAGATATGTCAGTAGACTGCCCTTTCTTGCGTCATATTTTTTTGCTTTCAGCTTTTCAATGAACGTCAAACTGCCAACCTGAACAAGGTCTTCAAAGGTATCGCTGAAACGCAAATAATTTTTGTAGTCTTTTGCGACCGCAGCAGCAACGCTCTGTATGAACCCGACATTCTGCTCGTACAGATCATATAAAGCTTGCATATTACCGTCATAATATTTCGATATCAGTTCCTCATTTGTCATTCTTAACCGCCTTTGGTCTGCCTCTCTTCGGAACGTCAAAACCGCATAATTTGTAAAGATTTTCAGACTGCATTTGCCGTTCAAATTCCTCATTGCTGAATTCGGAAGAGGTCATTGCTGTGTGGTAAAGCTCTTCCGCCTTGCGTAAGAGAGCAGATTTTTGTTCTCCATTGACTGCCTTTCTCTGATAGCTGCGCATAACTCTGTTAAGACAGCGCCGATATGACTGATATTTCGGATTATCTGCGTTTTCTTCCTTTACGCGCAGAGTCCGGTAAGCCATCTGATTACAGGTAAATCTCGGATTTTCAGGCGCAGCCTTGTCGCAGTATCTTGTCTTGTAGCCCTTGGTCATAAGAAAAAATCGTCCGCAGTGCTCGCATCTGCGTATATGATGTCCTGCCATAAGACCTTTTAGAAAATCGACCTTTAAAAAGCTCTGCAATCTATCAACATGGTAGTATTCCGCAATTACATACTCTCCGCAGCCCTCGGTTATCTCTTTGGGGATCATATTCATTTCAAGAAAATCAGCGCTTGTATACGACATATATTCGTTCATGATCGGATTTGCGGTCATCTTGTACGCCATAGGATTTGTAAGAAAGTCATAGTAAGCGGCGGCAAAATTTTCAGGATCAAGCTTTTTAAGATGTGACAGAAAATCGTTCACAAAGTAATACATAGTCTTATTGAAATTAAAAATATCATCGATCACAGGCTTGTAAAGACTTGCGGTCTTGTAATAAAGCTCCCAGTTTTCGGAATTCATAATTGTGCCGTCCATATCAGTAAATCCTTTGAAAAATTCGACAGCATTCTGAGTATCAAGAACCTGAAATATTTTATGTTTTTTCAAAGCCGTATCTATTTCAATCATAATTCCGTTCAGCTTGAGCCAATCTTCTTTCGAGGGCGGTATATATTCAACGGCAATATCCTTTTCAGCATTGATTTCATGGTTCATTATGTATTCCGCCGATCTATACTTATCATATATCTCTTCGAATTCGGAAGGAGGTATATTCATACATGATGCCGAAAGCTCGCCCAGTAAAAAGTCCCGACCGTTGACCTCGATCATATTTCCTTTGACATAAAAACAAATATCGTTAAACATAATTACACCTCAAGGCTGTCGTTTTTACAGTTTCCAAATTAAGTATATCACATTTTGTCGTAATATGCAACAGAAAATGTCGTGTTGAGCGAAAATTAAATGTTACGTGATTTTATTCATTTTCCGGATTTCCGCATATAATAATATCAGAGAGTTAAAAACGCGCCGCAGAAAACTAAATCTGCGGCGTTTTTTGTTTGCAGAACCGAGGTCAGCGGCTTTGCATACCGGAAGGAGGTCGATAATATGAAAGAATTAAAAATTTACAGCAGCGAGTATATTATGAACACTCTGATGAAACCGATTGAGTACTGCGTGGACGGATTGATCTCGCAAGGCTTATTTATTCTCGCGGGTGCGCCGAAGGTCGGCAAGTCGTGGCTTGCGCTGGATATGTGCCTGTCCATTGCAAAAGGAGAAAAGGTTCTTGGAAAAGCAACGTCCTGCGGTCATGCGGTCTATCTTAGCCTGGAGGATAGCCTGATACGTCTGCAAAACAGGTTGTACGAACTGACAGACGATCCGTCCGATAATCTTCATTTTGCAATTATGGCGGAGTCTATTTCAAACGGTCTGCCTGAACAAATCGAATACTGCAGGAAACGGTTTGACGATTTGAAAATTGTTTTCATTGATACTTTACAAATGGTGCGTAACGAATCGGAGTCGAGCTACGGTTCAGATTACAAAGAGTTGTCAGTTCTGAAAGCTCTTGCGGACAAGCTTGGTATAGCTATAGTTCTGGTTCATCACACACGAAAGTGTTCCGACGGCGATCCGTTCAATATGATTTCAGGCAGTACAGGTTTGAGCGGTTGCGTTGACGGAAGTATGGTTCTGATTGAAAGCAAGCGTGGAAGTCGAAAAGCTAAACTGTATTGCGTAGGTCGTGATATTGAAAATCAAGAGATCAATGTTGTGTTTGAAAACAGCAGATGGAAAGTGTCTGATGAGATTAAAAATATCGAACCCGACTATTTCCCCTTTGCTGTTCACGACTTTATGGTAACTCAGAAAAAGTTTAAAGGCTCTGCTACTGAACTTGCTGAAAAGTTATCTGCTCTGCTGGACAAAGAAATGTTTTCAAATCGTGTCAAAAAAGATTTAATTCAACACGCTTATGAATTGCTGGATTACGGAGTAACGTTTGAATCCAAACGCAGCAACGGACAGCGAATAATTATTCTGAATTACGATCCGAAAAGTGACAGCAGTGACGGCAGAAATCTTATGCCGAAGGAGTGTGAAAACGCTGACCCTGCTGTCACTTGCGGTAACAGTGAAATGCTTGAAAAGCCTTTAAATACGTTGCTTGCGATTGATGAGTACGAAGTTGAGGCAGAAAAATCCGCTGTCACTGTTTGTGATTCTGCCGACCCTGTTGATGACGTTACTGACCCTGCCGCTAATGAAGTTTATGAAATCGAGTTAATGAGCCTTGATGAAGTACTGCATATGTCTGCTAATAAAATAAGAAGTCAGCTTGCGAATAAGGGGATTGAAATTCCGCCGTTTGAAACGCAAAGAAAGGCAACGTAAGCCGATTTGCGTGGCTTGAATTTTTGTCGGGTAAGTCTAGCAGAAACAGCTTAAAAGCCGACACAGGCTATTTGTGAGCCGCTGTGGGCGATATGTGGGAGAGGTTTTAATTCTGATAATAAAAGGCGATTGTCAATCTGCACAAATATCGGATATGCAGAGGTTAAAGTAAGCATAACTAATAATTTGCAAGTTAAAGCGACGGTGTCGCACTCACAGCGGACAGCAAAGCTGACCGCAATATTTTGCCGAAATTACGGAGGTTTTCGGCTCTCGAGTAAAAGGAGTCTTAATTTGCAAAAGTATGAAACGGAGGTGTCGCAGCAAGTAAAAAATCAATAAAAATGCGGAAATATCGCCCTTTGGAGTGTGCACCAAAAGGTAATACCGCAGGAAACGGAGGTAATTATGGCAAAGAAAATAGGAATAAGCTTAGACAATGAAACTTTGGAACTTTGTGATGAGTATGCGGAGAAAACTTCGCACTCACGTTCAGAATTTATAGCCAAGGCGATAAGGGAGTATGTTTCCTCAATTGAAGTCGGCAGGCAGAAGAATATCATCGCAAAAAATCTTGCAGATGAAATCGTGAAAGGTAGCGAGGCAGGGATAACTAAAATCTCAAAAGGCTTGTTCAGATACGCAGTTGAGCTAGAAATTGTGATTATGATACTGTCGGAGCTGGCTGATATTCCTCCGAAAGTTATAGCGGAGTATCGCAAGGAGGCGGTGCGTAACGTTCGCAGGACAAGGGGTAAAGTTAACCTTGACGATTTGATTGCAAGGAACAACCGTGAATTTGCCGAACAAAATATAGCTGAAAATTCTTGCGAATATGGCGAAGGTGATGTTATCGTTAACGCCTATGAGGTTGATGATAACGAATTGTAAAATCGGTGCGTATCAAATTCGCACAAAAAATTTAAAACGAAAGGACTGAACTGATTTGTTTACACGAATTTTCTCAACATTTGTTCCGATATATATCGGAGAGCAGGAGGTATATGGACACAAATATTATAGAAAGAAACGAAAGCTGTTGCTCCGGCAGCATAACGCAAACTGAGGATAAGTATATCAAAAGTCGTTCCGAGATCATTGACGGAATTGTTTACAACATCAACTCGGTGTTTGATATGACCTCAAAATCCACAGCTGAGGACAAGCTGAAATATTTGCTGAGATCCGCCGCTGAAAAATTATCATAAATTTATAGATTATCGCTGGACTTTCAGAATCGATTGTGATATACTATCTGTAATCTCAATCGGTTTGACAGAGTCCGCATAATGGACGGAAAGAGAGGTTAATAATGTCAGACACGAATAAGATAACGGCTTTGTATTGCAGGCTCAGTCACGAGGATGAGCTTGCGGGAGAAAGCAACAGCATTTCAAATCAGAAAGATATACTTCAAAAATATGCCGATGAACATGGATTTTACAACACCGCGTTCTACATTGACGACGGGTACACGGGAGTAGATTTCGAACGTCCTGCATTCAAACGCATGATAGACGATGTGGACAACGGCAGGATCGGCACAATAATTACAAAGGATCTCTCAAGGCTTGGTCGAAATCATCTGCACGTAGGATTATACACAGAGGAATATTTTCCGCGCAGAAATGTCCGCTATATTGCGATCAATAACAATATTGATTCCGATAATCCGGATTCCTCCGCTGTCGATATGGCGGCATTCTACAACATTTTTAACGAATTCCACGTCAAGGATACAAGCAGAAAAATTAAGGCAAGCTGTGTAATAAAATCCGAAAGAGGGCAGAGAGTCGCTTCACGTCCGCCTTACGGTTACATGAAATCTCAGGAGGATCACAACAAAATTCTGCCCAATCCCGAAACAGCGCTGGTCGTAAAATATATTTTTCAACTATGCGCTGATGGCTTGGGTCCGGCTCAGATCGCGCACAGGCTTGAGGAAGAACAGATATACACTCCTGCGATGTACGAGTACAGTCAAACGGGAAATGTTATTTCTAACTTTGATACAAGCTATCCCTACCGCTGGAATCCGACCGCAGTTGCAAATATTTTGGAGGACGTCAGCTATCTCGGACACACTTGTAATTTCAGGTTCGGCAGAGCGTCATACAAAGACCATCGGAAATTAAAGCTGCCCAAAAGCGAGCACAAGCTGATTGAAAATACTCATGAGCCGATAATCGACATTAATATATGGGAGATAGTTCAGCGACTCAGGCAGAGCAAGCGTAGGTTCACAAGGAGCGGAGAGAAAAGTATTTTTGCCGGAATAGTCTTCTGTGCGGACTGCAAACAGAAGTTATATTTTCACAGACACGCAAGAGAGAAGTCTGAAAACTGGAAATTTATCTGTTCTTCGTATCGAAAAAATAGTCGGGAACAATGTACCATGCACGGTATTAAGGAAAGTCATCTCAAGGAAATCGTACTGCATGAAATACGGAATGTGACTGCGTTTGCGAGAGAATGTACAGATGATTTTGCTGAGTATATCAGTCGGGAGTCAAATACTGCTGCTAAAAAAGAGCTGTCCGAAGCTAACAAAAAACTGAAAAAGAGCGAGAAAAGGCTTGCCGAGGTCGGAATAATTTTCAGAAAGCTGTACGAAGATCACGTTCTTGGTACGATTGATGATGATCAGTTCAGAATGCTGTCGCAGGGATACACTGATGAGCAGAATCAGCTTAAAGCGGAAATATCAGACTTGAAGCATACGATGCAGGAGCTTCAATCCCAGACGGCTAACACCGCAAGATTTGCTGCGCTTGCTAAAAAGTACACAGATATTACAGAATTAACTCAGGAAATCTTACACACGTTTGTATCGCGCATCGAGGTTCACGAAAAGCTGAAAGACGATAACGGCAGTATCACGCAGGAAATCGATATTTACTTTACTCATATCGGAATTGTAAAGTAGACAAAAAGAAAACGGAGAGCATTAGTCTGAATAAATCAGATGACTCTCCGTGATACATAAGTTTAGGGTCGTTCCCTATTTGTGCCGCGATAATGCGAGCTTTTCTGGCACAATATTTATTTCATTGCACCAAAATGGTGCGGATGACGGGACTTGAACCCACATGACCTTGCGATCACTAGCACCTGAGGGTAGGGTAACGTTGGTGGAAATAAATTATGTTTCAAAATACGAATGATATTCAATGGCCTTGTCACTTTCAGGAAACAGCAAACGATACAGCCCTATAAAATAGTCATCAGTCATAGAGGCAATATAATCCACAACTATCTGATTCGGTTCTTCAGAAATATAATCCCAGTCCTCATAATACTGGCAGCTTTTCTGTATTGCGTTGATATGATGTTTGTATATACACGAATTTATGTTTTTACTTTTAACGTCATCAAGCAGTTTATAGTACAACTCATTGAACATTGGCTTTATTATTTCGTTATATTGACCTTCAATTTTTTCATTCTTGTATATGTATTCATAGTTTTCTTTTTTCGCCGTTTTCAGATCATTAAACGCTTGCTCACTTAAAATAATGCAGTCTTTTCCAAAGCTGTTGTTTACAATATCAACAGTAAGATTATTTATCATCTCAGCATTTTTGCTGCCAATAAATTCAGATGAAAACATTGAATCGTCCGATAATATTTTTGCCGTTATCGCATCTTGCCTGTCTTTACCGATATAGGCTATAATATCGCAGATTCTTACTACACAGCCCTCTAACGTTGACGGAACAAGTTTTTTTATTGCCTCTCCACCCTCAGTATAACAGAGCTCAACATTATTGTCATATTGCTCAAATGTCAAACCCTTTTTGGGGCGATATTCATTAAGCTCAAATTCACCATTGTGACACAATATCCCGTCTAGTGTCTGTAAACTTATATTACGCCTGTACAAAATATCAAGAACACGTGTACTGTGAACATTATGATTGAAATGCCGTCCGGTTTCTTTCTGCAAAAGCTCACTAAGATAACGTTCTCCTGCGTGGCCGAAAGGTGTGTGTCCAACATCGTGCCCAAGTGCGATAGCCTCTATCAGATCAAGATTAAGGCCAAGCATTCTTCCAATATTTCGGCTTATCCGTGACACAAGCTGAACGTGCAGGCCTCGTCTTGTGATATCATCATTGTTGTAGAATGAAAACACCTGCGTTTTATCGTTATATCTGTTGTACAAAGGCAAATGAAGAATTTTCTCTATATCACGTCCAAAAG
>OLHE01001013.1_pt1 | contig 19673 bp, 18 predicted proteins | sample 1605821 | NCBI WGS metagenome assembly OLHE01 (sample SAMN03283250) | human gut metagenome | biome: human-associated habitat; material: feces | host: Homo sapiens | place: USA | collected 2013
TCAACCAAATCAAACCCAATATAATAGTGGACAATATCAAAATCAAGTGACACAACCAAATCAAACTCAATTTGGTGGACAATATCAACCAAATCAAACCCAATATAATAGTGGACAATATCAAAATCAAGTGACACAAACAAATCAAACTCAATTTAATGGACAATATCAAAATCAAAATATAAACCAACCTATTCAACAAGCAAATCAAGTAACACAAAACAATGCAATAAATACAAATGAAGATGAAATATTATTAGAAAGTTTTGTAGGCGAAAATTACTCAAAAATTAGATATAACAAATTTAATATTGGAGCCTTATTTGCCGCTCCTCTATATTTCTTTTATAGAAAAATGATTATATATGGAATTTTATTTCTAATTCTGCACACGGCAATTAGTTCTATCATTAATAATGAATACTCATCAATATTTTTATTCGCAATAGCTGCAGTTACAGTAAATAAAATATATATAAACTTTGCCGAGAAAAAAATAGCCAAAATAAAAGAAAAAAATAAAGATAAAACACTTAATGAATTAAAAGTTATTTGTGCAAAAAAAGGTGGAACAAGTATACCTTTAATTTTTCTTGGAATATTCATTGTATTTATAATAGGATTTATTACTGTAATTATAACGTTGTTAGGAACTCTTGCTAAGTACCTTATTATAACTTAAAGATTTAAATTTTGAAATGACTGCATCTAATAAAATATAAAGTTTTACTACTCCATCATATGAAGTATATAGATCAGAAATATTAAATTCAATATCAAAAAAAGAAAACTAGTAAAGTATTAAATTAAACTAAACTAGTTTTTTTATTATCTATTCCTTATTTAATTCATTAATTAAATTAACAAATTCATTTTGTAATTCATTAAGTCTTTCCTCGGTAGCCGCTTCAAACCTAGCAGTAATATTTGGTCCAGTATTACTTGCTCTAACAAGAGCCCATCCATCATCAAATAATACTTTTACTCCATCAATATCTAAATACTTATATCCCTTTGAAACAACATAGTCTTTAACTTTATCAATTACTCCAAATTTAATAGTATCTGGACTCTTAAATTTAATTTCTTCAGTTGAATAATAATCATTTACTCCTTCAAGTAATTGATTTATATCTTTGTTTGTATAAGAAAGAATTTCAAGTAATCTAATGCCAGCATATAATCCACTATCAAATCCAGGCCATCTATCTCTAAAGTAAACATGTCCAGATAATTCACCACCAAATGGTAAATCCATGTCTCTAACAGCAGCTTTTGTATAAGAATTTCCTGTACGATATGTGATACACTTTCCACCTAACTTTTCAACTTCATCTGAAAAACTCTTAGAACATTTTACATCACATAAAAACTCTTTTTTACTAACTTTATTAATAATATCTCTGACTATTAAAATCATATAAATATCTGTTGGAATAAATTGTCCTTTTCCGGTAACTACTCCAAGTCGATCTCCATCGCCATCAAAACTAACACCAACATCTGCTCCAACTTCTTTTACTTTTGCCTTTAATTGAGCCAAATTATCTTCAACACAAGGATCTGGATGGTGATTTGGGAATGTTCCATCACTTTCATCATTAATATAAACAATATCCATTGGGAATAAATCATATATCTTTTTAACAATAATTGCTGTAGTACCATTACCAGGATCAACAACTACTTTTATACGTCTCTTTCCAAAATTAATATTATTCTTAAATAATTCAATATAGTCATTTGTAATATCATAATTACTTACATGACCCTCTCCACTTGAGAATTTTCCTTTTAAAATAAACTCTAAAAAGTCTTGGATTTCTTGTCCTTTACAGTTTCCTGCCTCATCGAAAGCAAATTTAAATCCATTATCATCCTTAGGATTATGTGAAGCAGTAACCATAACACCACTAAATACTTTTAATTTAATACATGCATAATAATACATTGGTGTAGTACAAAGACCCAAACTAATAACATCAATTCCAGTCTCAGTAATACCTTTAATTAAAGCTTCATATAAAACAGGACTACTAAGTCTATTATCATGTCCTACAACACAATTAGTCTTCCCAATACTCTTGATATGACTACCAAAACCTAATCCTATAGTATATGCAGTATCTTCATCAATCTCACTAGGATATATTCCTCTAATATCATATCCTCTAAAAATATTTTTACAAATATCACTCTTGTATTTCATAAATCCTCCTATTCTACAACTTAAGCAATAATAAATATAAAATTCTATCTACATATTATTGCTACTAATATTACTATAACTAATAAACATAAAAATTCCAATACCTAATAGTAAAATTAATAAAATTAAAATTTCTAATAAAATTATTTATCTCTCTTTATTCATAAAATTCTTCATCTAAATAATTAAAATTTAAAATATTATTTTTTGTTATTCTTACTCTTAGAATTAATATACTCCCTAATCTTAGAAATATTATAATTATACTCTGGAATATCTGGGAATGCTTTAAATAATCTATTATGGAAAAATCTATATTTTCTAAGAGATTTTTTAACTTCTTCTCTAATCTGTTTAGTAGAATCTTTATCAGTAAATTTTGAAGTATCAACTTTTAATTTACAAATAGTAAATGTCGATACCAAGAAGTCATCAAACATAATTATAAATAAAATAATTCCAATAATAATTAATAAGTGATGATTAAAGCTACTTAACATTTTAAATATAATGGGATTAGTAATTTTAACTATAATTAAACTACCAATTCCAAATAAAACACCAGTTTCTAAACATATTCTTCCGTTTAAATTAAACTTTTTATGAGAGTAATCCCACCATCTAAGTTTAAATATCTTTTCCATTATAAGACTCGTTAAATATTCAAGTAAGCAGCAAAAGAAAGATCCCATTATAAATAAAGCAACTAAATCATTTTGATACCTATTTAAATAATAAGTAATTATTAAAGAACCAAATCCAAATATAGGTAAATATGGTCCTATAAAATATCCTCTACTAAAATTAAGTTTTCCAGTTTCAAAAAAGATTCCCATAACTTCACATAAATATCCAATAATTGAATATATAAAAAATATTAAAAAAACATAAATCGCTTTATACATATTCTCACAACCTTATATTAATTATATTAAAGATTTAGAAAATTGTAAAAGAAAAAAGTAGATAACCTACTTTTTAAAAATAAATGTTAATTTTCAAGTACTTCCATAATTAGAGGAACAACGTTACGTTTACGTGAAACACATCCATCTATAAACGTACCTTCACTCATATCTTTTTGATAAGCAACATCCATTATACCTTTTCCTTTAGTACTAAATATTACATAACTACCATTTTTAATAATATCTGTAACATATAAAGCTACTAAGGCATAGTTATTAGATTCTGCAACTTTATCAAGTACATGAATATATCCATCCATTTCTTTTTCAATATCATCAAAGTTCATTGTAAAGAATTGACCTATTGCAAAATTCTTATCATTTACATTAAATAATTTATAGTCATTATATAAGACATCTTCTTTACTCATTCCATCAAGTGAAGTACCACTCTTTAATAATTTCATACCATAGTCATAATAATCAACTTCTGCAATTTTTGAAAGTTCAGTAACTGCTTTTTCATCAATTGCTGTTGCTGTTGGACTCTTAAGAATTAATGTATCTGATAAGATACCAGATAATAATGCCCCTGCAATCTCTTTTGGAATTTCAACGTTACTTTCTTTATACATTGTATAAATTATTGTACAAGTAGAACCTACTGCCATATTTCTAAAATTAATTGGATAACCAGTAGTTATACTTCCTAAATTATGATGATCAAAGATTTCTAAGATATTTGCTTCATCTAATCCCTCAACACTTTGTAGTTTTTCATTATGATCAACTAGCATAACTTTCTTTGGATGTTTTTCACTTAAATCAGTAATTTTAAGTAATCCAAGACATTTATTATTCTTATCTACTACAGGATAATTAGTATGTTTTAACTTATTATTAATGTCTACTACATCACTAATAAAATCAGTATCAACAAACTTAGTTGGATTATAAACTTTAATCATAGTCTTAATGTAATTAGCTAACGCTACAAGTCTAGAAACTCTATAAGTATCATATGGAGTTCTAATAATACTAACACCATTCTTACGAGCAATCTCTACATGTTCTTCTTTAATATAACAATCATTAGTTAATATAATTAACTTAACTGAAGAATTAACAGCGTACTCTAATAAACTATGTCTATCTCCTACTATTAATATATCATTAGGAGTAAGTTTAACATTAGAAATAAATGTTGTACTACGATATGCTGCAACTAATATTTTACCAATAATCTCCTTAGTACATCTAAGTATTTCTTCACCCTTTAATACATGTAATAAATTGTCATATGAAGTATATAAATCTTCAACATTTTCATTAATAATAACATGAGACAAATCTTTTAAAGTAACAAGCCCTAAAAAAGTATTATCACTCTTAACAACAGGAATACCTGTAAGTTCTGCTTTAAGCATAGCTTGATATCCATCATAGATACTTTCTGTATCTTTAATAAAATACTTTTTATGATAATTAACATCTTTTAATTGAAGCTTAACATCATTTAAGTACTTAGGTTCTTTTAACCCAAAATACTTTAACGCAAAACTTGATTCTTTATTAATATTCCCAAGTACTCTAGGTTCTGTATTATCTCCCAATTTATTTTTTAGATATGAAAGCCCAATAGCTGCCATAACTGAATCAGAATCTGGTTTCTTATGACCAAATATAAATGTTTTTCTCATACCTCTCACTTCTTTCTTGTCAAAGTATACCATAAACCACCTTTAAAAACAAGAAATTCACTATAAAAATTAATTATAATATAAGAAATTTAAAATTATTTTTTATTTATGGAAGAATTATTTCTATTCTTTTTAGTTAAATATTTCTTATCATCAAATTTATTATTACTATCAAAATAATAACATATAAAGAAAAATATAAAAAATACTAAATTGTTATAATTCTTTATAAGATATAAAAGATATAACAAAAAATTATAAAAAAAAGATAGCCTTAACTATCTGAATTTACTAACTATAAATATAAACGCAAAACTTACAGCTGTTTTTAAACTATTCTTAGTAACATATCCTCTTTCAAATATAGCAGATATATCATCAATAAAATCAACTATCCAACTTTCTAAATATTTTGGTGGTCTTAAAGTACATGGCCACATATGAGTTCTAATTATATCTTCTTGAAACTCACTAAGTTCAAAATATTTTTTAGAATTATTAACTGCAATTTCAGGATGTTTAGTTACTTTTAAGAATACATTAACTTGTTTTACTTCATTAGTAAAAAAGTCATGAAGTAAAGCAGCACGTGTAGCTTCAACATAATTAAGATGAAGCGCTTTTGTAACTAAATAAGTATAATAACTTACTCTAAGTGAATGATCAAGTCTAGTAATACCATGATGACGACATTCACCAAGCTTTAAAAAAGCCTCATGTTCATATATATCATTAATAATTTTATAAAACTCACTCTTCTTATATTTCATTTAGCATCCCTTTAATATTATATTTTCTCCATAAATAAATATATCATAATAGATATAATTATTAAAGTTTGTAAATGTTTATAAGGTAATTATAACCATATATTTACACAATTTTACACTAATTCATTTAAAATGTTTTCTAACTCTTCTACATCTTCACTATTAGCCTCATCAATTTCATTATCTTTATTAAACCATACAGGAACATCATTTTTTGTTTCCTTCTTAGTTGCTATTTTCTCCTTAGGTTTAATAATTTTCTTTAATTTCTTATGTTCTTTTTCTGTAAGACGCATAGCATCCTCTACAGTTTCAACATTAAGTCTTTTCCATTGACCGGCTATTGTTTCAACATAACTCTTCTTTAATTGTTGATCATTTACTTGTAAAACATAACTTATAAGTACATTTACAACCCCAGGATTTAATTTTTGATCAATCATTAAACTCTCAATTAAACGCTTATCTCTATCAGTTGGTTCTGCCCCTTTATACTTAGCCTTTAATAATTGATATGGAGTAACATTTTCAAAAGTATAAACAAGTTTAGCCCACCTAGAATTATCACCTTTAGGTTTCTTTAAAAAATCAGGTTGTCTATTATAAATTACCGTAGGCAAATTACCAGCATTATCAAACTTATAATAATCTCTACAACTCTTACGTAACATTGTCTTATCAATAAGACCCTTTTCATTTAATGAGTCACGAATAAGTCCTTGCATATCCAAAGTATCTAAATTATAAATAAAACTAAGATTATTAATTAAAGTACGTACCTCACTATTAAAACAATTCTTACTCATTTGAGTATCAGGTATACTTGAAATAATTGTATTAAAATCAATTCCCTTATTAATTAAAATATTATTAGAATCTCTCTTAGTAACATCATTAATTTCTTCTATAATAGTTCCAACACGACTATTAAACACTTCATCAAACGAATGAGTAATATCATCATACTCTTTCAAATTAAGTCTAGGTACTTTAAAATAATTAATTAATTTATCATATTCTTTCTTACCCACATTATTATATAAAACAATATTAAGTATTGGATGATTAAAAAAATCATGTGGAGTAACAGGACTAAATAATAAATAAACATATTGATTAACATTATCTTTTTTTAAATAAGTTTTTAGTAACCCTACTGCTTCAAGTTTTTCACGAGCGATTACAATATCATCTAAATTAAGTTGCATAGTAGTCATTAAATGATAATGAGTTAAATCATCACTTATAACTTCAAGTCTATCTAAATCATCTATCAAAGTATAATAAAGAGCAACTGCACTATATCCTATTATTGGCTGATATAACATAGAAATAACTTTTTTATCTTTATCTGTAATTATAGTCTTATTAACAACAGTATAAGTATCTGCTGGTAAAATACTAATATTTCTCATGCAATCACCACCTACCAAATATAATATTATAAATGTCAAAAAAAAGAAAGAATTTCTTTCTTAAATTGATTGAATAAATTCAATTATCATATTCAAATCTATTCTTGTAAAATATATAAACATACAACTTATTAATAGAAAAGGTCCAAATGGTACTAAATTAACATTTCTTTTTAAAAGAATTATAAGAGATACTGGTAGTGCTAAAAAGCTTGCTATAAAAAGAACAAATAAACCAAGAATAGGATTAATTACCAGTCCAAATACAAACATTAACTTAATATCCCCACCACCTAAACTTTCTTTTTTAAATAAAAAGTTTCCAATAAGCATTACAAGATACATTAATAAAAATAAACTCATACCAGATAATATACTAAATAAAGCACTCATTACTCCACTATTTAAACAAGTTATAATTAAAAAGTATCCAGAAAAAAATATTAATAATTGATCAGGAATTATATAATAACTTATATCAGATACACTAACAATTATTAATAAAGCAACAATTCCTAAAGCAATTAATAACTCATAAGAAAATCCAAATATAAAATAACTAAGAGCAAATAAAACTCCTGTAAAAAATTCCATATAACTAGAAAGAGGACTTATCTTTGTACCACAATACCTACATCTTCCTCTTAAAAACAAATAAGAAATAATAGGAACCATATCAAGTAAACTAAGTTCATGCGTACAATTATCACAATGACTCCTACTTTTTATAAAATCTTCTCTTCTAGGAAGTCTGGAACCAACTACTGTAAAAAATGATCCCATAAGAGTTCCTAAAATAAAAAAGATAATTAAATAAACTATATCCATATAATTACCTCCCTTATTTAACTTGACTATAAATACTAAACATAGGTTGAATAATTGATAAAAGTATTACACCAACTACAACTGCTAAAAAGCAAATTAATAATGGCTCTACTAAACTTTTCATTTGATCAATTACGTTTTTATGTAACATTTGAAAATGTCCTGCAACTTTTTCCATCATATTACCAAGCTGTCCTGTAGACTCACCTGTAACAATCATTTCATATGCAACAATAGGTATTGCCCATTCTCCTTTAAATGCAGATGATACTGAATCACCTTTTCCTAAGTTTTCAAGACACTTATTAATTATTCTTTTATAAACTTCATTATTTGTAATCTTACTAAGAATCTCCATACTATCTGTAATAAATACACCATGATTTAAAAGAGATGCAAATGTCTTAGTAAAGTTTGCAATTTCATTATATATAATTATATTTTTAACAACAGGTACATGCATAAGAAATATTTGAACACTTTCCCTAAACTTTTGTATTTTCGTAAACAACTGAATAAATATAAAAACTATAACAAATATAACTAAAAGTATCATATACCACTTTGCTTTAATAAAATCACTAAGTGATAATATTGCTAATGTAAGTGCAGGCATTTCTGCTCCATTATCGGCAAACATAGTAGAAAATTGTGGAACTAAATATGTAAGCATAAATATTAATACACCAAAAGCAATAGTTAATACAACAACTGGATAAGTCATTGCAGACTTCATTTGCTTTTTAGTCTGATCCATAGATGTATAATATTCTGCCATATCATCCAAGATAGATGGTAAATCACCTGTCATTTCTGCTGTCTTTATCATATTAACTAGAAGTTTAGGATATACTTTGTCCTGCATAAGCATTGCGTCACTTAAACTCTCACCTTTTAATAACTGATAAACTAATTGATTAAAGCTCTTCTTAAGATTTGCTTTTCTCGTTTGTTTAGCAAGGATTCTAACAGAGTCAGCAAGTGGAATACCGGCTTTAATATAAGTTGATAACTGAGTAAGTGAAAAAGATAAGTCACTAGCACCAATTTTACTATTAGCACCAATGTCTACATCAAATTTACTTCTCTCTTTAACTTCCAAAACTTGATAATCTTGACTAAGCAAAAAGTTTCTTACATCATTTTCACTCTCTGCTTCAAATGTACCTTGTTCTTTTTTACCAACACCATTTATTATAGTATATCTATAGTCCTTTGTAGGATGTTTTATTTTTACCCTTTTATCAGATAAAACAGATGCCTCCTCTGGCAATACCACATCAGCCTGGCTAGGACCATTTGCTCCTGGCATCGTATTATATATATCAGCAGCATTTAGTTGAGGTTGTTGGGTTTGTTGCACTTGTTGAACATTTTGTGCATCTTGTTGTACTGCTCCTTGACCATTACCTTCAAGAGATGCTGAAGTCTGACTATTTTGAACATTTCCTACAACAGCATTTGATTGAGCAGTAACTTCTTTTTTCTTTTTTGAAAATAACCCCATATAATCAACCTTCCTTTTAGTATTCTTACTATAGATAATTTTAACATAATTAATTTTAATTTAAAATACTTATTTAAACATTTTAAACACTTTACATATATTAATATAGAGGTGACTAACTATGTATCCAAATATACCACAATCTACAAGTTTACTATCAAAACTTGCTGATTTAAAAGGAACAATAAAATGGGCAGAACTACTAGAAGGTACAAAAAAAACCTTAGATATTGTAAACCAAGCAATCCCAATATACTATCAAGTAAAACCAATTGTAAGTAATGCTAAAACCTTATTTAAAATTGCTAACGTTGTAAATTCAAATGATCAAAGTGTAGAAAACAATAGTCAAAATAAAGATGAAGTACAAAAAAAAGAAGAAGTAGTCTCTTCTTCTAATAATAGTCCTATTTTCTATTTATAAAATTACTTTTTGTTACCATTGTATTTTTCCATAAAACTTCTCTTATAATCTAAGAATCTATCTTCTTTAATAGCTTCTCTAATTTCTTCAGTAAGTCTAATTAAAAATCTAATATTATGAATAGAAATTAATCTTCCACCTAACATTTCATCAACACTAATTAAATGTCTAATATATGCTCTTGAATAATTCTTGCAAGCATAGCAGTCACATTCTTCATCAATTGGACCTAAATCCATCTTATATTTAGCATTATTGAAGTTAATCTTACCACTTCTTGTAAAAGCTTGTCCGTGTCTTGCAATACGTGTAGGAAGAACACAATCAAACATATCAATTCCACGTTCAACACCTTCAAGTATATCAATAGGGTCTCCTACACCCATTAAATATCTTGGTTTATCTTCTGGCAAATATCTAATTCCATCATCAATCATCTTATACATTGTAGGTTTATCTTCACCAACTGAAGTTCCTCCAATACTATAACCATCAAAATCCATTTTAACAGTTTCTTTGCAAGAATATTCACGAAGATCTCTAAATTCTCCTCCTTGAACTATCCCAAATAAAGATTGATTAGGATTATTATGAACTTTCTTACCACGCTTTGCCCATCTAAGTGTTCTTTCAACACTTTTTTTCATATAATCATAAGTAACAGGATATGGAGGGCATTCATCAAAACTCATAGCAATATCACTATCTAATTTATTTTGTATTTCAATTGATTTCTCAGGAGTTAAGAAAAGTTTTGCTCCATCTATATGACTCTTAAAATGAACTCCCTCTTCAGTAATATCCTTTTCTTTATTTTTAGCCAAACTAAATACTTGGAATCCACCACTATCAGTTAATATTGGTCCATTATAATTCATAAACTTATGAAGTCCACCACAATAATTAACTATATCCTCTCCTGGTCTTAACCATAAATGATAAGTATTCGCCAAGATTACACCAGAACCACACGCAACAACTTCATCTGTAGAAACACCTTTTATAGTACCTCTAGTACCAACAGGCATAAACATTGGAGTATCAACAACTCCATAATTAGTCTCAATCTTACCAAGACGAGCCTTAGTATCTTTTTCTTTATGTAAAAGAGTATACTTAATTTTCATATAATACCTCCGAAACTACTTCATTATAAAGGATTATAAAAATTTTTTCAAGAGTTATCTTTTAACAACCACTTTACCGAAATCATCTTCATTCTGAACTTCAACATCACTATCATTCACATACACATATGTCTCGAATTCAGTAACACTATTTTTCTCATAATCATAATCTAAAAGAGTATAACCATCAGGTACACTACATTCCTTACTGCCATCATAACCAATTAACAATGAAATATCCTTATTAATATCAACTAATACATGTTCTCCACTCTTATATATTGAGTCTTCATGATCACTTGTTTTACCATCTTCAAGTAAAGTACCGAAATCATCATCTTTATCTATTGAAACAGGAACAGTATTTTGATATACAATTGTCTCAAAAGACAAAACTCCTGTTTTATCATAGTCATAATCAATAATCTTGTATCCTGGAACATTTTTAAGTTGTCTCATACCATCTTTTCCTAATAATTCTACATTTCTATTTAAAACTACAACTATATCTTGATAAGCATCACGCTTATTGTCTCTTATGCTTTTATCATTCGATACCTCATTAACTGGACTGCCAAAACTATTAATATCATCAACTAATACTTCACATGTATTTACATAAGTTATATTTTCAAAATTAAAAAATGAAGATTTACCCATAAAACTATAATCATAATCATAATTAAGTATCTTATAACCAGTCGGTGCACTTAAATGAAACTTAGTATCACCTTTGCCTAAAAAAGGATTATAGCATCTATTAACACTTATAATTACATGCTCTCCTGGTTTATAAATATTACTGTTTTCTAAATTTTTATTATCACTAGTTGGCTTTCCTATTTTATCAGGATTACTCGTTACTACTTCTTCATCATTTTCAAAAAGATAATCTTCAAATTCAAAACCAATAGTTTTATCATAATCATAATCAACAATTTTATATCCATCAGGAACTTTTAATCCATATAATCCATCTTTTCCCCATAACAAATCAATCGACCTATCAACAGAAATAACTTTATGAGTTCCAGTAGAATAAACATGTTCATCTTCCTTACTATTTTTAACACATCCACTCATTGGAACAATAGAAAAACAAACAACTCCTGATAATAATAAACTATTTAATCTATTAGAAACTCTTAACAAAATAATTCCCCCATTCATAATGCCTAAAGTATAACATAAAATCACAATAATTAATAGTTAAAAAGAATAGAGTTTCCCCTATTCTTTAGTATTTTATATCTTTAAATTATTGTTAATACAAAATCATATATGTTTGTTATAATCACTATTATCAGTAGTAATACATTTATCAACCATATCAGTAAGTTCATCTTTTTTCGCATGATTCATAATATCATTTAAAATATTACTAACTACATCAAAACTAATTCCAACTCTATCACATACTAAAGAATACATGTAAAAATCTAAAATTTAACATATTGATAAGAAGAAGTATCTACATATTTTTTACCATTAACGGCTGTAACTTCACCATCATAATTTTTAGTACCAATTCTTACCTTAAACTTATCTCCTACTTTAAGTCCATAAACCACATTACCAATAGAACTAATTCTTTCAAGATATAATACATTAAATTCTGTACTTAATGCATGATTAATCATCTCAACATTTTCAATCATATAAGTATCAGTATCATTTTTTAGTTTCAAAGAAACACTACTCCCTATACCAATAGTATCTGAAGATTCATTATTATTTACAGAATATCTTGTAAGTGCAATCTTAATTGCAATTATTCTATTTTTTACAAATTCTCTATCTTCTGGATTTCTATTTCTTAGTAAACCTCTTAATTCTCTTTTTAAAAGTTCTGATTGTGACTCACTAATAACTAGCCATTCATCTTGATATGTTCCATTTTCTAGGCATTCTTTTATTGCTTTTTTTGCTCCATTTCTTATTCTATTTGAATACTCTAAAAAGCGAATTGGTAAAATGTAAGATTTTTTATCTTTATCAATACTTTTTATCTTTACAGTTGAAGTTCCCATTGGTGTTTTATATGATACAGTGTCACCAACTTTATGACCAACTAAACTACTTCCTATAGGTGATAAAGTACTAATAAATGCTGAGCCATTTTTTACTCCATCAAGTGTATCAACTAAAGTGAATTTTTCTATTTCTCCATCGCTAAATTCAATCTCAAATTTTGTTCCAACATCAACATATTCTGTAGCAGGATAAAATATTATCTCACTAGTTTCTAATATTTTTTCTTTTTCATCAAGATTTTTTAGACTATGCATATAATTATCTTCTGTAATGCTATCAAAAACATGAGTACCCCATATATCATCTCTACTCATACTATTTTTATCTATTAAATAATCCTTATATTCAGAAATATTATTTCTTGCTTCATTAATTTCTCTCCTCAAATTAATTACTTGTTCTGGTATTAATTTCATAAAATCCACTCCCTAATAGTGCCTAGAATATCAATAAAAAAAAGTAAAGTCAACGCTTTACTTTATAAAAACTTTTTATACCTATTTAATAAACATTGCATCCCCAAATGAGAAGAAACGATACTTATCTTCAACTGCTATTTTATAAGCATTAAGAATATTTTCACGTCCAGCAAGTGCACTAACTAACATAACAAGTGTTGACTTTGGTAAATGAAAATTAGTAATTAATTTATTAATTCCTTTAAATTCATATCCTGGATATATAAAAATATTAGTCCAACCATTACATTCTCTAAATTCACCATACTTAGTTGCAATTGTTTCAAGTGTTCTTGTACTTGTTGTTCCAACCGCTACAATATTATGTCCACTCTTTTTTGTCTCATTTAAAAGTTTAGCAACAGAAGCACTCATAGAATAAAATTCGCTATGCATCTCATGTTCTTCAATATTTTCAACACTAACTGGTCTAAATGTTCCAAGACCAACATGTAGTGTGACATAAGCAATGTTTATTCCTTTATCTTTAATTTTTTCAAGAAGTTCTTCTGTAAAATGAAGTCCTGCAGTTGGAGCAGCAGCACTACCTACTTCTTTTGCATATACAGTTTGATAAAGAGACTGATCTTCTAATTTTTCATGAATATATGGAGGAAGTGGCATTGTACCTAACTCTTCTAATATTTCCATAAGAATTCCAGAATAAATTAGTTCAAAGTGTCTAATTCCAGCATCAAAGACACCACAACATTTTGCCTTTAACTTTCCTTCTCCAAAACTAACAATAGTTCCTTCTTTTATTCTTCTAGCAGGTTTTACTAAACACTCCCACTTATCACCTTCAATATTTTTTAAAAGTAATATTTCAATAACAGCACCTGTTTCTTCTTTAGTACCAATTAATCTTGCTGGTAAAACTTTAGTATCATTTAAAACTAAAGTATCTCCTGGATTTAAATAATCAATAATATCATAAAATTTCTTATGTTCAACTTCTCCTGTTTCTTTATCTAAAACTAATAATCTTGACTCATCTCTTTTTACAAGTGGAGTTTGTGCAATTAACTCTTCTGGTAAATAATAATCAAAATCTTCAACTTTCATTCTAATCACCTCAAAATACTAACTTATTTTATCATATAATTAAAAGAAATAAAACAAGTTTATTCCTTTTCTATACCTAAAACTTCATAAGCTTTATCAGTTGCTACTCTACCTCTTGAAGTTCTTTTTAATAATCCATTTTGTAATAAGAATGGCTCATATACATCTTCAATAGTAGTAACTTCTTCTCCAATAGAACTACTAAGTGCTTCAACACCAACTGGTCCACCATTAAATTTATAAATAATTGCTGATAAAAGTTCTCTATCTGTATTATCAAGACCCATTTTATCAACTTTTAATCTATCAAGTGCCTTCTCAGTAACTTCTAATGTAATAGAACCATCTCCATCAACCATAGCAAAATCTCTTACTCTCTTAAAAAGTCTATTGGCAATTCTTGGAGTACCACGACTTCTCTTAGCAAGTTCAACTGCAGCATCATCATCTATAAAAACATTTAAAACTCTGGCAGTTCTTTTCACTATCAAAGTAAGTTCTTCAACTGTATAATACTGAAGTTTATCAATAATACCAAATCTATCTCTTAAAGGTGCAGATAAGTCTCCTGCTCTAGTAGTTGCTCCAACTAATGTAAATGGAGGTAAATCAATTCTGATATTTCTACTATTTCCTTCACTTCCAACAATTATATCTAACGAAAAATCTTCCATAGCAGGATATAATATCTCTTCAATATATCTTGGCATTCTGTGAATTTCATCAATAAATAATACATCTCCTGGTTCAAGAGAAGAAAGAATTGCTGCTAAATCTCCACTTTTTTCAATACTAGGTCCACTTGCTGTTTTTATATTAGTTCCAAGTTCATGTGCAATAATAAACGCAAGGGTAGTTTTACCAAGACCTGGAGGACCATATAGTAAAACATGATCTAATGCTTCATTTCTCATCTTAGCAGCTTTTACAAATACTCTAATATTTTCTTTTACATCATTTTGTCCAATATACTCATCTATCGTCTCAGGTCTAATAGTATTATCTAGTTCATTATCATTAAATAAATTATAATTTGTTATAACACTCTCATCTTTCATAAATTAACCTCTCAATAACAATTTTAATGCATCTTTTACTTGTCCCTCAATTGGAAGTGATGTATTAACCTTAGCAAGTACAGGTACAATTTCTTTTTCTTTGTAGCCAAGTCCTAATAAAACTTCTTTTAACTCATTTTCAGTTTCAACTTGATCATCACTAATACCAACACCAATAAACTCAAGTTTTCCTTTCAAATCAAGAACAATTTGTTTAGCAAGTTTTTCTCCAATTTTAGGAAACTTCTTTAAATATAAAATATTTTCTCTTTCAATTGCATCCATTATTCCATCAAGTGAACCAACTGCAAACATTGGAAGTGTCATCTTAGGACCTAATCCCTTAACACTAATAAGTTTTAAGAATAGTTCTTTTTCTTCTAATGTTTTAAATCCAAATAATAATTGTTCATCTTCTTTTACTTGTTGATAAACATATACTCTTAACTCTTTACCTATTTCAAAAGAATATGGATTAGCAACATAAACTAAATATCCTACTCCACCTGTTTCAATAACAATCGCATTATTTTTAATATATGTAACAGTTCCTTTTATATAATCAAACATATAAATCATCTCCAATATCTATTATTACATAAATAATTAAATTAATCAAAGAAAATCGAACATAATTTTGAATTAAAAAAGACATATATAATGCCTTTTAATAATTACTTTTCTGAGTCTTTTAAATTATCAAGTAATTCTTCTGAAGAAGACTCATCATCAACTTGCTCTAATAAATCATCACTCTTAGAAAACTTGCGATTTTTATTTTTCATTTCTTCTTCATGTACCAAAACATTATAAGCAACTTTTCCAACTAATGTCTTAGGAAGTTCATCTCTAATCTCATACTCATATGGCCATGAATAACGAGATAAATTTTTTTCACAATGCTCTCTAACTGACTTTATCGCATCATCATGATTTATATCTTTATTCTTTAATACAATAAATGCTTTTGCAACTTGTACTTTATAAGGATGTGGTATTCCTATTACACAACTCATCATTACATCAGGATGTGAATCAATTACATTTTCTATATATTGTGGATATAAACAATAACCACTACTTACAATTAATCTTTTTAATCTATTTTTAAAATATACAAATCCATCATTATCCATCATTCCAAGATCACCTGTATGTAACCAAACATGACCGTCTTTATGTTTTCTTAGGGTGTGTTTTGTTTCTTTTCTATCTCTTAAATATCCCTGCATAACAGTAGGACCGCTAATAACAATCTCGCCCTCTTCACCATAAGGAACTTCTTCTTCCGTACCTTCTTGGACTATTTTAAAATACATATCAGGGTAAGGTATTCCAATACTCCCTTCACGATAATTATTAACTGGAGTAAAGCAACTTGCACTACCACACTCAGTAAGTCCATATCCCTCTCTTACTTGAGTTTTAGAGCCATGGTCTTTTAAAAATTTATCTACTTTTTTCTTTAATTCAACAGATAATGAATCTCCTCCAGAAATAACACACGTTAAAAATGACAAGTCATAACCATTTAAATTTTTATTTTTAAGTAAAGATTCAAATAATGTTGGAACTCCTACCATAACGTTAGGTTGATATTTTTTTAATAATTTGTCAAAAGTTTGGACACTAAATTGTGGAAGTAAAACACTAGTACCACCAAAATATTGAACGGTATGAATACAAACACCTAATCCAAATCCATGGAATATTGGCATAATAGCAAGTACTTTATCTTTTTCATGAAGACATGCTACATGTTCAAAAGATTGCATCGCTAAAGCATTTAAATTCATATTAGAAAGTTTAACTCCTTTAGGTGTTCCAGTTGTTCCTCCACTATAAAGTATTGCAGCAACTTCCTTACTCTTAAAGTCATCATCAATTTCTTTTGTATATGAGTATCCCAATTTTATAAAATCTCGCCAAGTAATTCTAATATCACTCTTAGTCATTCTTACTTTTCTACCTTTTGTTGCTTGATAAATTGCTTGCATATGAATTGGCATAGAATCACCAACTGATACTGTAATTGCTTCCTTTATCTTAGTATCTTCAATAATAGAATTAACTTTATTAAAAGCAAAATCAATTGTCACAATATAATTACTCTTAGAAATATTTAAGAAATGTTTAATTTCGTTTTCACCAGATAATGGATGAATCATATTAGAAATAGCTCCTATCTTATTAATTGCATAAAAAGCAATTATTGCCTCAGGCACATTAGGCATACAAATAGCAACTATATCTTTATGTTTTACTCCTAATGCTTTAAAAGCACGAGCAGCCTCATCTATCTGTTTTAAAAATTCATAATAAGTTTTCTTTGTACCATAGTAATTATAACTAATATTATTTAAATGTTTTGAAGCAGTATATTCTATTAACTTATATACTGAAAAATCTGGATAACTAAGATGTGGATTAACATCACCATAATATTTATACCATGGAGTTTTTATCTTTTTAACCATTCAAATCACCAAAAATATTATAAAAAAAATAAACGATTAAGTCAATTAATCACATAATTATAATTACATATAAAAAGATAGAAACTTATCTTTCTATCTTCTCTATTAATTTATCATTTTCTTCTCTAAGTAACATTGTATAGATAAATAATAAGTTTAAATACTCATCTTCATCATTATATTCTTCTAATAATCCAAGTTGTTCATTATAACTACTTATTTTATTATTTTCTAAATATAATAATCTAATCTCATCAGATATTACTTTTAATAGTTCTCTTCTTTTATCTTCAATGTCTAATTCTTTAAAATTTCTAAATAAATCAAGATATTCTATTGGCATTAATAACCTCCTTTTTAGATTCAACCATATCTACTACATTATCATGATGTAATGAATCAACTTTTTTCTTAGATTCATCAAATTTTTTCTTTTTATCTTCTTGTAACACATAGCCAACTTCTCTTAACATTTGTTTTTGGTTCTCATCAAAAACAGGCTTAACATTATTTTGATGATTGTAAAGCCATTGTCCTACTTTTAATAAATCTGCAGATTTATATTCTGGGCTACTCTTTTTCACTACATGTACTATTCCCTTTGAATCTACTTTTATTTTATCATCTGAAGTTAAATTAGTAGAATCTTTACATATACCTGATTTATTTTGTTCTTTTATTTTTTCTAAATAGTAATAATAAGAATTGAATTCTTCTCCTGGTTGTACATATCCTATATCTCTTAACATTTGTTTCTGTGTCGAATCACCATCAGGTTGACGTTTATAAAGCCATTGTCCTACGTCTAGTAAATCTGGAGATTTATATTCTGGACTATCGTATTTTACTACATGTACTATTCCTTCTGAATCTACTTTTATTTTATCTTTGTTTGTTAAATTAGTAGAATACTCTTCACATATACCTGATTCATTTTGTTCTTTTATTTTTACTAACAAACCATAATAATAATTAAATTTTTTATTTAATTCTTCTTCTGGAGTAAGATTATCTTCTTGTAACACATAACCGACTTCTCTTAACTTTTGTTTTTGGTTCTCATCAAAATCAAGTTGACGTCTCCAAAGCCAATCACCTGTATTTAGTAAATCTGGAGATTTATATTCTGGACTACTTATTTTAACTACATGTACTATTCCTTCTGAATCCACTTTTATTTTATCACTGGCTGATAAATTAGTAGAATACTCTTCATATACACCTGATTCTTTTTGTTCTTTTATTTTTACTAACAAACTATAATGTTCATTAAAGATTTTATTAAATTTTTCTTTTTCTATATTTAATTTTTCTTCTTGCAACACATATCCAACTTCTCTTAACAGCTTTTTTTGATTCTCATCAAAAAAAGGTTGGTATTTATTTTGATGGCTATAAAGCCATTGTCCTACGTCTAGTAAATCTGGAGAATTACATTCTTGACTATTTTTCTTCACTACATGTACTATTCCTTCTAAATCTACTTTTATTTTATCAGTACTAGCTAAATTAGTAGAATACACTTCACATATACCTGATTCATTTTGTTCGTTTATTTTCACTAACAAGCCATAATAATAATTAAATGTTTTATTAAATTCTTCTTCTGGAGTAAGTTTATCTTCTTGTAACACATATCCAACTTCTCTTAATAGTTGTTTTTGACTCTCATTAAAAATAGGTTGATAATTAC
>OLHE01001017.1_pt1 | contig 19625 bp, 15 predicted proteins | sample 1605821 | NCBI WGS metagenome assembly OLHE01 (sample SAMN03283250) | human gut metagenome | biome: human-associated habitat; material: feces | host: Homo sapiens | place: USA | collected 2013
TATTTGATTTTCGAGCCGATGGCTGCTGCCATCGGTATCGGTATCGATGTAGAGGCTCCCGAAGGCAACATGATTGTTGACATAGGTGGTGGTTCTACGGAAATTGCCGTTATCTCTTTGGGAGGTATCGTAAGTAACAACTCCATCCGCATTGCCGGTGACGACTTGACTGCCGATATTCAGGAATACATGAGCCGCCAGCACAACGTGAAGGTCAGCGAGCGTATGGCTGAGCGTATTAAGATTAATGTGGGTGCTGCCTTGACGGAACTCGGTGAGGATGCTCCTGAAGACTATATCGTTCATGGTCCGAACCGCATCACGGCATTGCCCATGGAAGTGCCGGTATGCTATCAGGAAGTGGCGCATTGCTTGGAGAAGTCTATCTCTAAGATTGAGACAGCCATCTTGAGCGCATTGGAAAATACGCCTCCCGAATTGTATGCCGACATCGTTCACAACGGTATCTATCTTGCCGGTGGCGGTGCATTGCTTCGTGGACTGGATAAGCGTCTGACTGATAAAATAAACATACCGTTCCACATTGCGGAAGACCCCTTGCATGCCGTTGCCAAAGGTACGGGCGTGGCATTGAAGAACGTTGACCGCTTCTCATTCTTGATGCGGTAATGCGAAATTTATTAAACTTTCTCATTAAATATAATTACTGGTTCCTCTTTCTTCTGTTAGAGGTTGCCAGTTTTATTTTATTATTTCGCTTTAATCATTACCAGCAGAGTGTGTATTTCACCTCTGCCAATGGCGTGGCGGGGAAGGTTTATGAAATATCGGGTGGCATCACTTCCTATTTCCACTTGAAGACGGCCAACGAAGACCTGCTCGACCGCAACATGTGGCTGGAGCAGCGGCTTTCGTTTCTGGAAAATGTCTTGAAGGAGAAAGGATTGGACTCCGCCAGGTTGTACAGCATGGAACGGCCTGCTCCTACGGAGTATCAGATATTCAAGGCGAATGTCATAAAGAACAGCTTGAACAAGGCTGACAATTATATCACTTTAGACCGTGGAACAACAGAAGGTATCCGTCCTGAGATGGGAGTTGTAGATGCCAATGGCGTGGTGGGTATTGTGTATAAGACCTCTCCCCATTACTCGTTGGTTATTCCGTTGCTGAACAGCAAGTCGAGCATCAGCTGTAAGATTGTGGGCAGTGATTATTTCGGTTATTTGAAGTGGGAGGGAGGTAATTCCCGTTTTGCCTATCTGAAGGATTTGCCCCGGCATGCCGAATTCAATCTGGGAGATACAGTAGTGACCAGCGGCTATTCCACCGTGTTTCCAGAAGGTGTCATGGTGGGGACGGTGGATGACATGTCTGACTCGCACGACGGGCTTTCGTATCTGTTGAAGATAAAGCTGGCTACGGACTTTGGAAAGGTGAGCAATGTGCGCGTCATTTCCCGCAACGGGCAGGATGAACAAAAGGCATTGGAGTCGAGGGCGGACGAGAAGTGACTAAGAAATTAGGGATTAGGGGTTAAGGATTAGGGATTAATCATCTTTATATCTTATAACTTATACACTCAATAACTTGTAACTCGTAACTTATAACTCATTAGCGTTGTTAATTAATTATCTGCATAAAATAGGATGGTTCATAGGCTTGGTACTGTTGCAGGTGCTGATATTGAACAATGTGCATATTGCAGGATATGCCACTCCATTTCTGTATATCTACTTGATACTGAAGTTTGAGTCGGACACTCCCCGCAATGCGTTGATGTTGTGGGCATTCTTTTTAGGGCTGGCTGTCGACGTCTTTTCCGACACACCGGGGATGAACGCTGCCGCTACGGTGTTGCTGGCTTTCTTGCGCCCCACTTTCCTGCGGCTGTTCGTGCCTCGTGACACGCTGGATACACTGGTTCCGGCCATCCGTACAATGGGGATTCTTCCTTTCCTGAAATATCTGGTTGTGAGTGTGCTGATACATCACGGCTTGTTGCTTACCCTCGAATTCTTCTCTTTTGCCCATATTGGTACGCTGTTGTTGAGAATTGCGGCAAGTACCCTGCTTACTGTGACCTGCATTATGGCTGTTGAGGGAATAAGAAAGAAAGGATAAAGGGATTAAGGATTAGGAATTGATGAAAGACTATACACTGGAAAAGCGGAAATATGTAATTGGAGCGGCGGCTATTGTCATCGTTCTTATTTACGTGTTCCGGCTGTTCGACCTGCAAATCATGACTGATGACTACAAGAAGAACGCGGACAGTAACGCTTTTCTGAACAAGATACAATATCCATCACGGGGGGCTATCTACGACCGTAACGGTAAGTTGCTCGTGTTTAACCAGCCTGCCTATGATATTACGTTTGTGCCTCGGGAGGTGACGCAGCTGGATACACTCGACCTTTGCAGTGCCTTGAACATTACCCGTGAGCAGTTTGACAAACGGATGAAGGACGTCAAGAACCGCTGGATGAATCCCGGTTATTCCAAATACACCCATCAGGTGTTCATGACGCAGCTTTCTGCCGAAGAGTGCGGTGTGTTTCAGGAGAAGCTGTTCAAATTTCCAGGTTTCTATATTCAGCGGCGTACTATCCGTCAATATACCTATAACTCTGCCGGCCATTTGCTGGGAGACATCGGCGAAGTGTCCAAGAAAGACATTGAGAACGATGACTATTATATTCGCGGAGACTATATAGGCAAGCAAGGCATCGAGAAATCCTATGAAAAGTATCTGCGTGGAGAGAAGGGGGTGGAGATTCTGCTTCGTGACGCTCACGGGCGCATCCAGGGACACTACATGGACGGACAGTTGGACCGTTCCTCCGTACCCGGCAAGAACCTGACGTTGGGCATCGACATTGACCTTCAGATGTTGGGAGAACGACTGCTCCAACACAAAATCGGTGCCATTGTGGCCATCGAACCGGCTACGGGTGAGATTCTGTGCATGGTTTCCTCGCCTACCTTTGACCCTCATCTGATGATAGGGCGCCAGCGGGGAAAGAACCACCGCCTGCTGCAGATGGACAAGCGGAAGCCTTTGTTGAACCGTGCCATCATGGGAGCTTATCCGCCGGGCTCCACCTTCAAGACGGCGCAGGCACTGACTTTCCTTCAGGAAGAGATTATCCACGAAGATTATCCGACTTTCCCTTGTGCGCATGGTTTCAATCATAAAGGCCTTCATGTGGGATGTCACGGACATGGTTCGCCTCTGTCGCTGATTCCTGCCATCGCTACCTCTTGTAATTCCTATTTCTGTTGGGGATTGTATCGCATGTTCGGTGATAAAAAATACGGTTCGCCGCAGAATGCCATTACCGTATGGAAAGACCACATGGTATCGCAGGGCTTCGGCTATCGGCTCGGTACCGACCTCCCCGGCGAACAGCGTGGACTGATACCGAATGCAAAGTTCTACGACAAGCCCTATCGGGGTTCGTGGAACGGTCTGACGGTGATTAGTATCTCCATCGGGCAGGGAGAGATTCTCGCCACCCCGTTGCAGATAGCCAATCTGGGTGCCACCATTGCCAACCGGGGGCATTTCATTACTCCGCACATCGTGAAGGAGATAGAAGACAATGAACTGGACAGCATCTATCGCAATCCCCGTTATCCCACCATCGACCGCGAATATTATGAAATGGTGGTGAAAGGCATGCGTGCCGCTGTAGACGGAAGTACGGGTAGCGCCACTTGCCGCATGGCGGGAGCCATCCTGCCGGGTGTGGAGGTCTGCGGAAAGACGGGCACGGCACAGAACCGCGGCAAGGACCATTCTGTCTTTATGGGCTTTGCCCCGATGGACAACCCTAAGATAGCCATTGCCGTCTATGTGGAGAACGGTGGTTTCGGTGCCACGTATGGCGTACCTATCGGTGCCATGATGATGGACCAGTATCTGCATGGAAAGCTGTCGCCCGAGAATGAGATACGGGCGGAAGAATTCAGTAACCGGGTGATACTTTACGGAGATGAGGAGAGATGATGATTAGGGATTAAGGATTAGGGGTTAGGGATGAACGGTGAGTGACTTCAATAGTAAATAGTAAATAGTAAATAGTAAAATCGTAAATAAATTGGTGACAAGGAGAGATAGCATATGGAAATCATTGGACTGGGTGACGATTGTCGTTTACCTGCTGCTGATTGTATTCGGCTGGTTCAGTGTCTGTGGGGCGAGTTATGATTATGGTGACCGTGACTTTCTGGACTTCTCTACGCGTGCCGGCAAGCAGTTTGTCTGGATTATATGTTCCTTCGGGCTGGGGTTTGTGCTGCTGATGCTGGATGATTCCCTCTATGACATGTTCTCCTACCTTATATATATAGGGCTGATGCTGTTGCTGATTGTCACGATATTCATTGCGCCCGACACGAAAGGGTCGCGGTCGTGGCTCATTCTGGGGCCGGTCAGTTTGCAGCCGGCGGAGTTTGCCAAGTTTGCCACGGCGCTGGCGCTTGCCAAGTATATGAGCGCCTACTCGTTTACGATGAAGAATTGGAAAAGCTCCCTTATGCTGGCTTTCTTGATTCTTTTCCCCATGTTGCTGATTATCCTGCAGCGGGAGACGGGTTCGGCATTGGTGTATTCTGCATTTTTCCTGATGCTTTATCGGGAGGGAATGCCGGGCGTGGTACTGTTCTCGGGTATATGTGCAGTGGCCTACTTTGTGGTGGGCATCCGTTTTGATGCGGTGGTGATTGCCGATACACCGACGCCTATCGGAGAATTTGCCGTACTGCTGATGGTACTGCTCTTTGCCGGAGGTATGGTGTGGGTTTATAAAAAGCGCTGGGAACCCACACGGAATATTATCGGCGGTTCGCTGGGAGTGCTGCTCGTGGCTTATCTGATTTCGGAATACGTGGTACCCTTCAACTTGGTGTGGGTGCAGTGGGGGCTTTGTGCACTTGTTGTCGGGTATCTTGTCTTTCTTTCTTTAAGCGAGCGCCATTTATCTTATTTTCTGATTGGGCTGTTTGCTTTGGGTTCGATAGGTTTCCTCTACTCCAGCGACTACTTCTTCAATAAAGTGCTGGAGCCCCATCAACAGATACGTATCAAGGTGGTGCTCGGTATGGAAGAGGACCTTGCTGGTGCCGGCTATAACGTGAACCAGTCGAAGATAGCCATCGGCTCCGGGGGGCTGACCGGCAAAGGTTTCTTGAATGGTACGCAGACAAAGCTGAAGTATGTGCCGGAGCAAGATACGGACTTCATTTTTTGCACCGTGGGTGAGGAGGAAGGATTCGTAGGGTCCACGGCTGTACTGTTACTGTTCCTTATTCTTATTTTACGGCTGATTGCCGTGGCCGAGCGGCAGCAATCTCCCTTTGGCCGGGTGTATGGTTATTCTGTGCTTAGTATATTCTTGTTCCATCTATTCATCAATATAGGCATGGTGCTGGGGCTGACCCCCGTCATCGGTATCCCGTTGCCTTTCTTCAGTTACGGAGGTTCTTCTCTCTGGGGATTCACAATCCTGCTGTTTATCTTTCTGCGGATTGATGCGGGACGTAATCGCCGAATTTAGTTGTGACCGTTTCCTTGTGGAACATACGAATGGACTTGATTATCATTACATTGCATTTACACATTGTTTACATCGTAATGTAACGTCCGTTACACCGCATTGTAACGTCCTTTACGCTGTATCGTAACGACTTTTACGCTATATTGTAACGCCCTTTACATGCTGGTGTAACGGTCGTCGTTACATCCTGGCGTAAAAGACGTAACGCTATGAGGTAAGAGGGCAAGTTATGATACCCCGCCCGTTTCCGCTTCAAGGAGACGTGAGTGGGAGACTGAGGTGGTTGTTAGAAGAAGGTGATAAAGAACAATAGGGAGTTCCTATCTCTTCAGTTTGATGCCGATGTCATTGATTCCTTGCAGCCTTTCGTCCGGTAGCGTATAGGCCACTTTAAAGAGGTAGATGCCGGGTTTGCCGATTCGAACGCTTCCTGCGGAGACGGCAGTCTGATAGAGGCCTCCCCAGCCGTCACCTTTCCAGATTCCTTCTTTGTCCGCGAGGATTAGCTGTATGGTGTCCGTGGGTGACGGAATGGAATCTGCGGTGGTGTAGCAGATGGATAGAGGTAGATTCTGATAGGGGTAGTTGCTTCGGTTACGAACTTCCAAAGACAGTTTGTAGTAGGTCAGTGAGTCGGTGACCTTCACGTCGAAAGAGAGCGTGTCTTCGCGCAGCCAGCCTTCGGTGGGAAGGGATTGGAAGGAATGGTATACAGTCTGTTTGTCGCAAGCGCTCAGCAGGCTTGCGACAAACAGTAGTATGATACCTTTCAGGCAGAGATTCCTATTCTTGAGCCGGTTTGTCATTTTGGGCAGGTCTTTCACCTTGAGGTTTGGGCTTATTGTTACGGGGCGGACGACGGTTGTTATTGTTCCGTTGTTGACGTTCGCCTTGTTGCTGTTCACCTTGTTTGGGTGCTTGCCGGTCTTGTTTCTGTCTCGGTTGCCGGTCTTGCCTGGATTGTTCTCTCTGGTTGTTGGATTGCGGAGCACCCTGCTGCTCACCTCCTTGCGGACGACCGTTTCCACTCTTTTTCTTTCTCTTGTTACGGCTGTTGTTGCTGTTCTCGCCACCGTTGCCGTCACCGCCACTCTTGCCTTTCCGGCTGCGGTCAAAGCGGGTGAGGCTCTCTTGTTCCAGCAAGTCCACCGGCTTTTTGGGCTCGGAGCGATGGGTTTCTTCTATCAGGCTGTCGGGCTTGATGCCACGTTTGTTCAAACCGATAATCTCGAAGGCGCGTCTGCCGCTGATGGTCACCAGGTTGGCAGGGATGTTCTTGTCACTTGAGTAGGTTATCTGGTTGCTCAGAATGTCGGCTTTGAAGAAGAAGAACTCGCCGTCTTTGGTTTCCAGGGTAATCTCGCGTGAGGGCAGGCGTTTCTGTGCTTCCACGTAGCAGTCCACTTCGTAGTTGAGGCAGCACTTCAGCTTGGCGCATTGTCCGGCAAGTTTCTGCGGATTCAGTGATATGTCCTGGAAGCGTGCAGCGCTGGTAGATACCGACACGAAGGAGGTCATCCAGGTGGCGCAGCAGAGTTCGCGTCCGCAGGGACCGATGCCACCAATGCGTCCGGCTTCCTGGCGGGCGCCAATCTGTTTCATCTCGATGCGCACGCGGAAGGCGTCGGCAAGGACCTTGATGAGCTGGCGGAAGTCCACACGCTCGTCGGCGATGTAGTAGAAGATGGCTTTGTTGCCGTCTCCCTGGTATTCCACGTCACCAATCTTCATGTTGAGGTTGAGGTCCAGGGCAATCTGGCGCGAGCGTATCATGGTGGCGTGCTCGCGGGCTTTTGCCTCGTTGTACTTCTCCATATCTACGGGCTTCGCCTTGCGGTAGATGCGTTTGATGTCTGCCTCAGACTTGATATTGGCTTTCTTCATTTGCAGCGGCACGAGACGTCCGGTCAGGGTCACCACGCCGATGTCATGTCCGGGGGTGGCTTCTACGGCTACGATGTCGCCTTTCTCCAGGGGTATCTTGTTGCTGTTGCGGAAATATCCCTTGCGGGTATTCTTGAACTGAACCTCTACCAGCTCGCTTTCATCGGCATTGCCCGGTATGTCGGCCAGCCAGTCGTAGGTGTTCAGTTGCTTGTCCTGCCTGCCGCAACTCTTGCAGCAGAGACCTCCGCTTCCGTTATGTAGTTTAAATTCCATCATCTATTTATTTACTATTTGACTATTTACGATTTGATACTTTGCATTTCATTATTTTGCCACTTTTCATTGTTTCAATAAAACAATCATTTTGAGAGAGAAGTCGAAAAACACCATGCGGGCGTTTACGTTCTGCTCGATGTGGCGTTGCGCTTCACTTAGTTCGTCCATGATACCCATGACGTTCCGTTCGTTGACAAAGGGGGCGAAACGGGTGGCGAAGTTCTGTTCGGGCAGCGTCATGTAGTTCATCTCCTTGCGGTGCAGGTTGTAGATGAAGTTCTCGCGGGTCATGCGCTGGCAGTAGTCCAGGAAGTTCTTCTGCCGTTCGCGTCCCATGGCAGCAAGCTGCTCGCTCCATTGTTTCATTTCCCGTATCTTGCGCTGGTAGGAGAGTCGCATCAGGCTGACAAAGAGGTTGAAGAACAGTTCGTTCTCTTCGTTCAGATGGATGGTCTCCAATACTTTGATGAAGTCTCCGTTTGCCAGGTGGGCTATCGTCTCGCTGTCGCGGGGCTGCACTCCGTACTTCTGCTGCAGGGCTTCGGCTATGTCGGCTTCTTCAATCTTAGGAATGTTGAAGCGCTGCGTGCGGCTGAGGATGGTGGGCAGTATCATTTCCGGAGCTTCGGAGATGAGGAGGAATATCGTTTTCTCGGGTGGCTCTTCCAGCAGTTTCAGCAGCTTGTTGGCGCATACTTCATGCAGCTTTTCGGGTAGCCATACGATGGTGACTTTGTAACCTCCTTCACTGGATTTCAGACTCAGCTTGCGGGTTATCTCGTCGCTTTCTTTGGCATAGATAATAGCTTGTCCGTTTTCGGCATCCATCTCGTTCAGCCAGTGGTTCAGCCCGAAGTAGGGGCTGTTCAGCAACAGGTGCCGCCAGTTGGCGATATAGTCGTCGCAGACTTCCTTTTTCCCTTTGGCGCTCTTGACGATAGGGTATACGAAGTGTACGTCCGGGTGCACCAGCTTATTCCATTTTACGCAGGAGGGACAAGTACCGCAGGCATCGGTTTCCGTCCGGTTGGGACAGCAGATGTAGCGGGCATAGGCAAGTGCCAATGGGAGTTTTCCTACTCCGGCAGGGCCACAGAAGAGTTGTGCGTGGGGGATACGTCCTTCCTGCACTTCTTGTATCAGCCTTTGCTTGGCTGCCTCTTGGCCTATTATGTCCTTGAAACTGAACACGGGTTAATTAGTTATAAGTTATTACTTGTGACACTGCCTATTGTCAATTGTCAACTGTTGATTGTCCATTGTTTAGTAGATTTGTTTGGCTACTTCCTTGATGCTGTCTGTAGCTCCTACCGAGTAGAAGTGGAGGCTTGGGACGCCATGGGCTATCAGCTCTTTGCACTGCTGCACGCACCATTCGATACCCACTTGCTGAGCTTCCGCATCGGTGTTGCACTTCAGAACCTCTTGGGTCAGTTCCTCGGGCAAATCTACTTTGAACGTCTTGGGTATCATGCTGAGTTGTGACAACTTCTTGAAGGGCTTGATGCCCGGGATAATCGGGATGGTGACACCGGCTTGACGGGCACGTTCCACGAAGTCGAAATATTTCCGGTTGTCGTAGAAGAGCTGGGTCACGGCATACTCTGCACCCATTTCCATTTTCTTCTTTAGCCAGTAGATGTCTGTATCCATGTTGGGGGCTTCTTCATGCTTTTCCGGATAGCACGCCACACCGTATGAAAACGGGGTATTGGTAACTTTCATCTCGGAGCCGTCCACAAAAATACCTTTATTGAAGTTGTTGATTTGCTCTTGTAGTTCGACGGCGTGGTGGTAACCGTTGCCCACGGGGATAAAAGAGGATTCGTGCTTTGCCTTGTCGCCACGAAGCACCAGCAGGTCGGTGATGCCGAGGAATTGCAGGTCGAGCAGCACGTACTCCGTCTCTTCGCGGGTGAAGCCGCTGCAAAGGATGTGCGGCACCATGGTGATGTTGTACTTGTTCTGGATGGCAGCAGCTACGGCTACGGTGCCGGGGCGGCGGCGCAGGCGGTTTCGCTGGAACAATCCGTTGCCGAGGTCTTTGTACACGTACTCGCTGCGGTGCGTGGTGATGTTGATGTATTTGGGGTCGAATTCCCGTAACGTATCTATGGTTTGATACAGCTTTTCGATGCCCGTACCTTTCAGTGGTGGCAATATTTCAAAGGAAAAAGCTGTTTTTTCGTTACTGTTTATCAGGTCGATTACTCTCATTTCTCTTTCGTTATCTTTGTCCGATTGGCAAAAATCTTGCACATTGGGAACAAAAATACAAAAAAGAAATGAGAAATGCCGAAATTGCCGGCTATTCTTTTATACAGCGGATGGAAAGAGCTTTATAGTAGGGCTTACCGGTGACATGGGCAGTGCTTGATACAAACTCGTCGCTTTCGCCGAGAAAATAAATGGTGCTTTCCGAAAGGGTATGCTTTGTATGATCCCAACTCCAAAAGGCGGTCATTTTATTGGGGCTGTTGTGTCCTTTGTTGTACCACATTCCTACCGGGAAAGCATTGAACCGGGTATGGTTGTTGACGGGGGCAACTTCACCGGATACCATTGCCTGCCATTCTCCTGCTTTTAGTATGGAGGCATCGTTGCCGGTGTAGTTTTTCAGCTGTTCCCAGTCTGCATCCGATGGAATTTTCCAGCCCTCGGGAGCCAGCTCTCCTGCCAGTATGGATTCTCCATTGTAAAAATAAATGTCATATTTGTCCGGCTTGTAATATCCGGCTTTGTCTGTTCCCAAGTCACTCTGTTTTTTCAAGGGAGCTCCGTCACGGTAGGTGGTGGCATGGAGCTCTTTACCCATCCAGTATTGGGCTCCAATCTTGACAATGGGGTATTCGGTAGACACTCCTTTTCTGATGTCTCGAAGGGTGTAGCATGCCACATTCACTTTGATGGCGTTTTCCGGTTTATCCAGAAGTAGCTTATGGTTATTGTCTATATAGAGCTTGTCTATGCCGGTATATTCCCCTTTAGTGTAGGTAAATCCATAGTCGTCTGTATTCCAGCTTATTCTTCCTCCGCAGATGGTGTCTTTACGGTCTGCAAGCTGTAGGATGACTCCATTGCTCAGGTCGGTCTTTTCATTTTCGCCTATGGGATAGGCTATAACGGCTCTGGAAGTCAATGACGCTGATTTGAGATATTCCTTGCAGACTTCTGCAATGGGTATCCCTTCGTGATAAATTCTGTACACATTTGAAAGAGAAAAGGAGAGAGCGGAGATATGTATGGCAGTGTAATCTTCCATATTGTCGGTGTCGATGGGAGGGAGGCTGCTCCATTCCTTGATTTTTCCGGCAAAACTGCTCAGTACGTTGCTGTTGCTCTGCATGGCTGATATGTTAATGATACATTGCGTGCTGCTACTCATTTCCACTTCGGGTATTGCACAACTGTATATACGTCCGCTCCACTCCATAATGAAGGATTGCTTGCCATCATTTATCGTTTGGGGTATGATGATGAATTCCTTGCCGGTAAGTTTGTTGTCTTTGACGCTCCATTCGCCGGAGGCTATGATGTCTTGTGTCCCCGTAAGATTACTGAAAGTCCCGTCTTCCAGATTATAATCGGCCGAGGTCTTGAGCCCGGTTGCGATGATACGCGGATTGGCTTTCAGCAAATCATTGGCAGAGTTGCTTGCGTCGGGTGTCAGAGAGATTGCCAGTTTGGACAGCTTGTGTTGGAACTCCAGGGTTACAGATTTGGTTTTACTGGTGATTCCTTGCGCTTTAGCTACCAAGAAGTCACTTTGTGCGCGGTTTTTCTCATTACTCTGGTCTATCTGCACAGATACGGGAAGAACGGGTGTACCGGCAGCTACCCCTTCGGTTTGGTAAGGGTGGTAACTGATAAAGTCCAGTGACACATCTCCTTCCGGATAGAATACTGTCTTTTTGGGAACCAGTGTGGAGCCTTCCGTATATTCCAGGGCCAGATTGTCAATATACCGTTTTCCCTTGATGGAGCCGGAGGAAGTGGTTGCAAACAAGCCCATTCTGTCTCCTTTTTCAAAGGCGGTGTTTGTGACCTTGGTACTGGCCTTTTCCATTTTGATAGAGAACGTGATAGGTGTCGTCCCTTCCTCGATTTCCGCTTCTGATTCTTCGTCAATCCGGTTCACACAAGCTGTATTCCCTAAGGACATGCAGCAGAATAAAGAGGCAGCCAAGACTCCTCTTGCAAGAATAAGTTTCTTCATTATATTATTATTGTGGGGCAACGGTTTTTCCGCTTTCCCAATTATACTCAATGAACCTTGTCTTAAAAATATGGATTTAGCAGAGCTATAACCGGTATGGAAAAGTCTTTTACGCTTTTGGATGCTAATTATCAGTATCACGCTTGATGCCGCAGTGCTTTTTAATCTTATTTTTTAATAACTTTTAATAGGTTTCGGGTACAAATGTAATTAAACGTGTTAAATGAAGAGGGATAAATCAATAAAACTTTTATAATTTATTTATCACACTCTGATTTTTTGCCTAACTTTACACGCTAAAATCGTAGACAATAATAAGTTAAACCATAGATATAAACTCATGCCTTTAAATTTACCCGATAAACTACCCGCTATCGAGTTGCTGAAAGAGGAGAATATATTTGTCATTGACAATTCCCGGGCAACCCAGCAGGATATCCGTCCGCTGCGTATCGTGATTCTGAACTTGATGCCGCTAAAGATTACAACGGAAACGGACCTGGTGCGTCTGCTTTCCAATACTCCGCTTCAGGTGGAAATCTCGTTCATGAAGATAAAAAGCCATACTTCCAAGAACACTCCGATAGAACACATGAAAACATTTTATACGGATTTCGACAAGATGCGCGGTGAAAAGTACGATGGCATGATTATCACCGGTGCTCCGGTAGAGCAGATGGATTTTGAGGAGGTGACTTATTGGGATGAGATTACTGAAATCTTCGACTGGGCGCGTACGCATGTCACCTCTACGCTCTACATCTGCTGGGCGGCGCAGGCAGGGCTCTATCATCATTATGGAGTGCCGAAGTATGCACTGGATAAGAAGATGTTCGGTATCTTTGAACATCGTACCTTGCAACCGTTGCATCCCATTTTCCGTGGATTTGATGATATGTTCTATGTGCCGCATAGCCGCCACACGGAAGTGCGCCGGGAAGATATACAGAAGGTTCCGGAATTGACGCTGCTTTCCGAGTCGGAGGATGCTGGTGTATATATGGCGGTGGCCCGTGGAGGGCGTGAGTTCTTCGTGACCGGCCATTCGGAATACTCCCCGCTGACATTGGATACAGAGTATCGCCGTGACTTGAATAAGGGCCTGCCCATTGAGATACCCCGTAACTACTATGTGGACGATGACCCGGACAAAGGAGTGCTGGTGCGTTGGCGTGCCCATGCCAATCTGTTGTTCTCCAATTGGCTGAATTATTTTGTATATCAGGAGACGCCGTATAATATTAATGAAATAGGGTGAGTTACTCGTAACTAAACGATGATAAAGCAACGTAAAATAGAGCTGCTGGCTCCTGCCAAGAATTTGGAGTGTGGCATAGAAGCAGTGAATCATGGGGCAGATGCGGTATACATCGGTGCACCCAAGTTCGGTGCGCGTGCGGCTGCTGTCAACTCTTTGGAGGATATTGCCGCTTTGGTGGAGCATGCCCATCTGTATAATGCCCGTATCTATGTGACGGTCAATACCATTCTGAAAGAAGAAGAGCTGAAAGAGACGGAGAGGATGATTTGGGAGCTGTACCGCATCGGTGTGGATGCACTGATTGTACAGGATATGGGGATTACGCGGTTGAATTTGCCGCCCATTCCGTTGCATGGCAGTACGCAGATGGATAACCGTACGCCGGAGAAAGTACGTTTCCTTGCCGATGCCGGTTTCCGTCAGGTGGTGTTGGCACGCGAACTTTCTTTGCAGGAGATACGCGGTATCCATGAGGCGTGTCCCGACGTGCCGCTCGAAGTCTTTGTACACGGGGCTCTTTGCGTCAGTTATAGCGGGCAGTGCTATGTCAGCCAGGCTTGTTTCGGACGGAGTGCCAACCGGGGGGAATGTGCGCAATTCTGCCGTTTACCCTTCAGTCTGGTAGATGCCGATGGCAAGACCATTGTGCGTAATAAGCATCTGCTTTCTTTGAAGGACCTCAACCAAAGCGAGGTGTTGGAAGAACTGCTGGATGCCGGAGCCACTTCGCTGAAGATAGAAGGCCGCTTGAAGGATGTGACCTATGTGAAGAATGTGACGGCGGCTTACCGTAGGAAGCTCGATGCCATTTTTGCCCGTCGCAAGGAATATGCCCGTGCTTCTTCGGGCACCTGCCGTTTCGATTTCCAGCCACAGTTGGACAAGAGTTTCAGCCGCGGTTTCACCCATTATTTCCTGCAAGGAAGGGGAGGGGAGATCACTTCGTTCGATACGCCCAAATCTTTGGGAGAGGAGATGGGCACTTTGAAGGAACAGCGCGGGGGATATCTCACGGTGGCAGGCGTAAAGCCTTTCCACAACGGAGACGGTGTCTGTTTTCTTGATGAGCAGGGACGTTTGCAAGGTTTCCGCATCAACCGGGTGGATGGTAACAAACTCTATCCGGCAGGGGAAGTGCCTCGTATCAAACCCCGTACCCGACTTTATCGTAACTTCGACCAGGAGTTTGAACGTATTCTTACCCGTAAATCCTCCGAACGCAAAATCGGTGTTTGTTGGGAGTTGTCAGATACTTCTTTCGGGTTTAGCCTGACGGCTGCGGACGAGGATGATAACCGCGTGACGCTCTCTTTCCCTTATCCGAAAGAGTTGGCACGTACACCGCAGGTGGATAATCTGCGTAATCAGCTGGGCAAGTTGGGGAATACTCCTTTTGAGATAGCAGGATATTTGTCTGAAGATGCTTCGGGCATCAGGCTCAATCTTTCTGCTAACTGGTTCCTTCCTGCTTCTGCGGTGGCGGACTGGCGCCGGCAGGTGATAGATAAGCTGATTGCGGCTCGGCGTGTTACTTATCGTCGTGAGCTGGCTGTTTGGAAACCGACCAGCCATGCTTTCCCGGCTACTTCGCTGACCTATCTGGGTAATGTGATGAACGGTGCTGCCCGGAGTTTCTACCGTGAGCACGGGTTGTCGTCCATAGCACCTGCTTACGAGGCACAAGCGGTTCCGGATGCTGTACTCATGTTCTGCAAACATTGCCTGCGTTTCAGTATGGGATGGTGTCCCACCTATCAGAAAGGACATTCTCCTTATAGGGAACCTTATTATTTGGTTGGGACGGACGGCAAGCGTTTCCGCTTGTCTTTTGATTGCAAGAATTGCCAGATGAAAGTCATTGCTCATGAAGAGCCGCTTTAATGAAGGATGAAGAATGAGGAATTACTAATAAAGACTTGAAAATGAGGAGTGAGGAACGGGCACATAATGAAAGGCTGGCAAATGACCGGTACCGGGAAGCGGGCAGGGATAAACATCCTTTGCGTTCACTGCGTTCCCTCCTATTCTGCATTCTTTATTTTTCATGCTTCATTGCTTTAGTTTCCTGCCATTATTCCCGTCCTAATCTTGAAGATGAACATCTGTCTAAGGAGACGCGTGATTCGCTGGCCTATCTTTTTGAGCGGCATTATACTTGGAATACCAATCTGGAAGTGCTGGCAGATTCTGTGAATTTGGCTTGTCTGCCCGTGAAGGACTGCTATAATATGCTTTATCGGGGAGACCGCGTGGTGGTTGCCGAGTTCGCCATCCATCCTGCCGACAGTGTGGATAGTGTATGGGTGAAGCTTGCCCATTCGCAGGAAGTGCAGGGTTGGTTGCGGGAGTCCGAAATGATGCATGCCTTTGTTCCTACAGACAGCATTTCGCAGGCCATCTACTTGTTCAGTGATACCCATGCCTCTTATTTTATCATTATTTTTGCCTTGTTTGTGGCAGTCTGGCTGTTCCGGGCTTTTCGGCGCAAGCAGTTGAGGATGGTGTACTTTAATGATATAGACAGTCTCTATCCGTTGTTGCTATGTCTGCTGATGGCGTTCTGTGCCACTATTTACGAATCTATACAAGTGTTTGCGCCGGAGACGTGGCAACACTTCTATTTTAATCCTACCTTGTCGCCGTTCAAGGTACCGCTTGTGCTTTCTGCTTTTCTGATGGGTATCTGGCTGTTTATAGTGGTGTTGCTGGCGGTACTCGACGATTTGTTTCGCCAGTTAAGTCCGGCGGCGGCCGTATTCTATCTGTTGGGGCTGGCCTCCTGCTGCATCTTCTGTTATTTTTTCTTTATCCTGACTACATCTATCTACGTCGGATACTTGTTTTTGACCGCTTTTGTATGGGTATTCCTCAAAAGGCTTCGCATTTCGCTGCTGGCTTCACGCTATCGTTGCGGCAGATGCGGGCAGAAACTGAGGGAGAAGGGAGTCTGCCCACATTGCGGAGCTATCAATGAATAAAAAAGCTTTGTAACTTTTCCATATTCAGTAGGAAAATGTAACTTTGTAGTTGAACTTTTAAAAGGAGGAATTGATTATGAGTAGTTTGGAGTTGGAAGCCGGAAAATTGGAGTTGATTCGTGAGATAGTCAATATCAATAGCAGTACTGCATTGGAGAGCCTCAGAAAATATATGAAGGAGGTTTTGAATAAGAATAGTCATTCCATTCCGACAGCGGCAGATAGCAAATTGCTGACTAAGCGTATGCTTGCAAAGTATGCCGGTAGTTGGAAGGACAATCGTGATTCTGATGAAATCAATGATGATATATATGCATCACGCCTTTCTCGAAAAGAAGAAAACTTTAGCCCCTTTGACGAATGAAACGATATTTGCTTGATCTAATATTTGTGTTCACTTCATGCGTCAGAAATTTGGAGTAGACGAACATATTGAAAAGGTGGGCTGGGAACATTGTTGCATTTCGGAGGTTACGGTAGCAGAGTTGTTGTTCGGTGCAGAGCGAAGTAATAATGTGGAGAGAAACTTGCAGCTTGTTACTGATTTCTGCCAAGATATCAAGGTAATACCTTTGTCCTCGGCTTTATGTTGTTATGCCTGGAGTAAGGCTGCCTTATATAGTCAAGGAACTCCCATTGAGGATTTGGACTTATTTATAGGATGTACAGCGGTGGCTAACCAAATGATAATGGTTACTGAAAACAAGAAACATCTGGAAAGAATACCTAATATTGAAATTGAAAACTGGGTACATAGAGGATAACTTCTCCTCTGTCAGATAGAAACATAGAAACGGTCGTTCGGGTATGCAATGTGTAAGTACCCGAACGACCGTTTCTATTTTCCTTTACTTTCGGAGGGACAAAGCTCTCCAATCAGAACCTGCACCTCAACTCTATTCCCGCCTGCACAGGCCGTCCTTTCTGCATAAATCCGTTCCCCATACTCTCAAAATAGAACGAAGCATACTCTTTGTCCAGTGCATTGCGCACCCAGAAATCAATCTGTCCATGTCCTTTCTGGAAGCTGATACGTCCGTTCAGCGTGCCGTAGAAGGCTTGGCTCACGGTATTCTTCTCGGTCCAGTAGATGCGCCCGGCACCGGTGTAGTTAGCGTTCAGCTGGATGCGGTCCAGCCAGTGTCCCGGACGGATGCGGAAGATGTACTGACCGCCCACGTTCATGGTATGCTTGGGAACAAAGGGTACGTGCTTGCCGTTGTAGCTGATTTCCTGAAGCTCCCCATTCACTTTCTCGTTGGTGATGTAATCCTTAAAGGTGGCATAGGTATAACCATAACTTGCATTCAGCGTGAAGTCCGTAGCAACGGCAGCCGTCAAGGCAACCTCTGCCCCCTGGCTGCGGCTTTTGCCGGCATTTGCCGTTTCGCGTCCCAGTCCGCTTGGGGCGAAGCGTGAAATCTGCTGGTCGCGGGTTTCCAGCCAGAAGATGGCGGCGTCGGCATGCAGACGTCCGTCCAGCAGATTCAAGTGTGTTCCTATTTCGTAGTTCCAGGTCTGTTCGGGCTTGTAGACGGTGGCGGATTTTGCATCCGGATTCTCTCCCGCATCGGGGAAGTATTTGCCCACCAGCTCTTTGTAGGCATCCGGCACGTTGGGCATAATCGCCTCTTTGCTTTGCCGCATCATGTCATTCTTCAAACTGGATTGCAGCAGGTCGGAGAACATCTGCACGTTGTAGCCTCCCGAACGGTAACCTTTGCTGACCGTTGCATACACATTTCCTCTGTTTCGCGCAAAGTCATACTGCAAAGCAAACTTGGGCAACAGCTGAAGATAATCCTTATCAATGTTTCCTTGGTAGCGCGACTCTACGGTCAGCGCCGTCTCCGGCATCATCTCTATTTCGCGGATGACGACGTCGCCCCGCTTCATTTCTCCCTTGATGCCCACCTTGTAGTCCAGGCTGGTGCCGGAGTTGTAATCCATCTTCATACGCTCATAATCCAGGCGTAACCCGGCAGTGAACGACACTCCTTTCAGCCCGAATAAATCTCTGAAGGTGGATTGATGAAAGAGTGCCCCATTCAGCAGCGGAGTGTCGAAACTGCCCCCGATGGGCATGGTCCGGCTGCTGATGCCCAGTGAGGGCAGGATATTCATGCTCATGGACGGTCCCATCTCTACTTGTATTTGCGATGGGATGACACTGCCCAACATCTGGTTCAGCATCCCCATTCCGGCTTCCCTGAAAGTGACGGGAGCTTCCGTATTCAGCCATTGGTAGAAGCCGAAGGCGCCGGTGGTCCATTGCCAGCGGCTGCCGCTTTTACTCTTCAAGATGATTTCCTCGCTCAGTGCGTGGGAGCGTTGTTTCTGTTGCAGGGTATAGATGTCGTTGGCGGTGAAGTCTTGGTCTATGTCCATGCAGTCCTTTAGAAACTGGTAGCCGGTGACCATGCTCAACGTGAAGTGCTGTGTCTGGTATTCCAGGTTCAGACCCGTGTTCAGCAGGTTGCGGTAGTAGTTGCTGCGGGCGTTATTGGAGATTTTTCCGATGTAGGGCTTCAGCGGCTCGCTCTGTGCTTCGGGGGCCAGGCTGCCTTGGTAGAAATACGGGTAGCCACCCTGGTCGCTGTATTCGTAGTTGATGTTTAGGTCCACCTTCCAGTTGTCCGAGGGGAGGTAGATGGCGCGGATGCGTCCGCCTGCCGATTGCCCCTTGTCCGCTTTCTCGTCCCTCACCGTGTTGCGGAAGAATCCTCCTTGATAATCGTAAAAACCTCCGGTGGAAAAGGCGAACCGTTCCGAAAGGCGGTGATAGTGGGTCAGCGAGGTATTATAGGCATTGTACGTACCTGCCCCCATGCGGAAGTCCGTCCCCTGGTAGGAGAAGGGCGATTTGGTGTGCACCTTAATCAATCCGCCCATGGCATTGCGCCCGTAGAGCGTGCCCTGCGGACCGCGTAGCACGTCGATGCGCTCTACGTCGGCATAGCTGAAGTCGAAGGCTGACTTGTCTATATAAGGTATATTGTCTACATAAAGTCCTACGGAGGGAGTGTTGATGCGCGAGCCGATGCCGCGGATATAGACTGCCGAAGTCAGTCGCGAGCCGTAGTCGGGGATAAACATATTGGGCACTACGGATGTCAGATTCTTGATGGAGTTCACCTGTGCGTTCTGCATGTCCTGCTGCGAAAGCAGGGTGACGGCGGCGGGCTGCTCGCGCAGTTTCCGGTTTTCTTTGGGGGCGGCAATGACGGTTATTTCCTCTACATCCACCACTTTCAAGGTGTCTGCCTCTTCGGCAAGTACGTTGCCGGTTGCCAGGAGGCAGAAGATACCGGTCAAAATTCTATATCTATTCATAAACTGGTTTTTTAGCGCCTGCAAAGTAAAGGGATTCTTGCGGAAGGGACAATCCTCATTTATTAGGATTTCGTTCCTGGAGTGCTAATCTTAAATCGTTCCATCATGCGGAAAATATCGTTCCTCCGTGGGGTAAAAATCGTTCCACCATG
>OLHE01001047.1_pt1 | contig 19208 bp, 20 predicted proteins | sample 1605821 | NCBI WGS metagenome assembly OLHE01 (sample SAMN03283250) | human gut metagenome | biome: human-associated habitat; material: feces | host: Homo sapiens | place: USA | collected 2013
TTTCGGACAAACGGTTTTCAAGACCGCCTCGTTATGACCACTTCGATACCTCTCCAAGATACCTAATTGCCGATTTCAGCAAACTATTAAGTTGTATCGCATTTGCGACGTTGATTATTCTATCATAGTACTTTACGAAATGTCAACACTTTTTTACTATTTTTTTCGCTATTGCAATTGTCAAGTGTTATTGCATAACTTTTTCAAAAAAATTTGAACTTACTGAAAACGCATATGGTGTGAATGTTTTCATGCTTGTTTGCGTTCTACTTTATGTAAAAACATTGAATTTTATTATACGCCAACTAAACCTTTGAAAATAGGACTTTTCAAAGGTCTCAGGACTATATTCAATTGGTTGTATCAAGCCATATTCCACTCCTTTTCTTCTTCTCGGAAGAGTTCATACATCTCATCTGATGTTCTTCCATCAAACATCTTTCTAGCATAATCATTCATCCACACTTCTATCTCTTTAACTTCTCTACGTGTGATATGATCGAAATTTGCTCCCTTTGGATAAAAGCGTCGTATAAATCGGTTTTGATTTTCATTTCTCGCCCGTTCGCAAGATCGGTAGGCATGACAGTAATACACTTTTGTTCTATTCTTCTTATTTCTTCTGGATCTCTCTATCCCTTCATGATCACTGAATTCCATACCATTATCAACAGTTATAGATTTGAAAATTTCTCTAAATTTCTTTTCTCCTAACTCACGCTCCAGCCGATCTAATGCACGAACAACTTCATTAGAGCTATGATTTTTTAACGGCTCTATGATTTCCTTCAGACTTTTTCGCTCTGTAAGAACCAAGAAAGTCTTTTTCGATTTTCCTTGCGGTCCTACAACACTATCCATTTCCCAATGTCCAACCTGTTCTCTATTATTTATTTCTTCAGGACGTTGATCAATACTTGTTCCGACACTTGCTCTTTTTTGTTTCTTTCTTTTTCTGATCCGCTTCTTTTTCCTAGGCATCGGCATATCATCCATTGTTATATTGTAAAACATTCCCGATCTTACATAATTATATAAGGTAGCTAAACATACATCTGTATCGAATGTTAGATTCTCACGCTTGATATCATATAGAGCCACCTGCAAAGATTTTTTCTCATCAAGTATCTTTCTTTCGATGTACTCAACAAATTTATAATCTTTCCCTAGCTTCAATCCTTTACCATGTTCTTTTTTCTTCTTATTGCATCTTTCCTGTGCGATGTTATAGCTATAATGCTCTTCTTCTGTCCAATCACCATTTCTATGTATATATTTGCCTCGTTGCAGCTCCCGCCAGATGGTAGAATAGTTTTTACCCAACTGTTCTGCTATTTCTCTTATGCTCCTGCCTGCCTTTGTCAAAGCTTCTATTTGAATTCGTTCATATTCTGTTATATGCTTATACTTTTTCATGTGAAATTTCCACCACTTTCAATATCTAATAAATATCACTACAAAAATACGTGTATACAAAATACTATGTATCCACTCTGTTTTCAATGGTCTTTTTTCACATATTCTTATTCAGATTTTTGGTATTTTTACACATAAAATAAAATCCTGAAAATGTACACATTACCATTTCCAGGATTTTGATATATAATTTTTTCTACCTTTGGAAGCAATAGTCTTGTGATAATCTTTGCCCACATTTAGCACAACCATAACACACCAAATCACAGATAATAAAATGTAAGTTTTTATTCTTTCAATTTTCGTAGCTGGTCTCCATTCACACAAAAAACTGATTTCTTCTATTCTTAAATATCTATTTACATCAAACTATCTGCCAACGCACAAACATCTCTGCAAATCTTTCCATTGTTGTTTTCGTATACAGGAAGATCGTCTTCAAAGATTCTTAACAAATTTTTTCGCTTATCATATTTTCCAATCTTTTTCTTTCCAACAGTATAGCAAGGATGTGAGACTCCATCATCTAAAACATAATCTTCATCCTCATAAGAATTTGTCATATCTAATTTTACAACATTAAAATCTACTTTTTTGTTAAATCTCTTTTCATATTCTTTATTCGCAAAATCAATTAATTCATTTGCTAATTGAAACGTAAAAATATCTCTGCCTTCTTTTCTAACATGAAAGCCCCAGTGTGCTTCACATATACCATCTTCATTCCACTGCGTAACTTCGGCATAATAGTTTAATTCTTTAAGTTCTTTACTTTTCATAAATTTACCCTCGCCTTATTTTCTTCACTCCACGATAATAGTGTCCAGCCTTTGTACTGAAAGCTTCCTCTCTTCCTTTTTCCAAGAAAAGTTCTTTTAATGTCTCTTATTCCGCCCACAAATTGCAAAGGTGTTCCTGGCAATAATTCTTCATGTTCTCTTGCCCATAACATAAGATTATTTATCTCATATGTTTTACCTTCAGGTGATTGTATAATCCAGCTTTTTGCAATTGCATTTGTCTCAAATCTTCCGGAATTAGGACTTTTTTCTGCTGCTTCTTGTGCGAGCAACAAGCTTTTTGAAGACGCTCCTACTTTTCCATTATTTGCCCTCTCTATTCTTTCGCATTCTTTACTACATGTAAGCTTTCCAGATGAAGGACTTGCAGGAAATTTTTTCCCACAGATAACACAAGTTTTCATATTTTGAATATATTCTGCTCTACATTTATGTGAGCAATAATATTTATTTCTTTCAAGTTTCTTTCCACAATTAAGACATATTTTTATATTTTTAGACATTATATTTTACACTTCTCTTACAAACCTACTTTTTCTTCTTTGCTCTACTTCTTTTAATTCTTAATGCATTTTCTGATTGGTTTTCATTATAAACAGGTCTTTTCCTTGGAATATATGCCATTACCGTTCTCTTTGAGCAACCTATTTCTTTTGCTATATTATCTGGTGAAATATTTTTTCTATACATTTCCAATATCAAAGCATGAGTTTTATTAATAATGATTCCTTCTGAAGATAAAGTTTTTACTATTTTATTCCAACTGCATCCAGTTTTCTTTACAGTACTCTTTACTGAATGTGTTTCTTCATATACTTCTAAAATTCTTTCTGTAATACTCATCGGTCTTCTTTTTATATTTAACTTATCGTTTTCATATTCGATAACCCATTCTTTCCATGTTTTAGGAATATCCTTCTCTTTCTTGAGCAAATCATATGCCCATGAATCTCCCTCATATATCATAAACTGCAAAGTATGTATAATTTTCTGTGAAGCGATATATCCAGGTGCAACTACTGGCATATTATTCATATCTTTAGGATGAGAAATAAAAAGTTTCGCTTGATCGCTAGGATTTCGTATCGCTTTCGGATATTTGTCCGGTATATAATCTTGTTCTCCAATTATGCTGCATATACCATTTTTCTCAAGTGTGGATACATAATATTCTGTCCATTCTTTACTAATAGTATCTCTATGCCCAAGTGTTGCAAATGTAATCATTAATCTATCTTCTGATTCATATGTTATTTGTTTTATTAAGTTATCTATGTCTTTTCGTATCGTTCCTTTCTGCAAGTAGGTATATACACTTTTTGCAAACTTATCATTTGTCTTGCTAACATACTGTTCCAACTGATTCATGTATGCTTCATGACGTTCTACATGTCTTGAATAATCTCCGCATATATAAGACATATTATCACTAATAGGATGTGGAGCAGTTCCGGAAGTTCTGCTTTCAGAATCTATTGTACAAGGAATTGAACATCGTTCTTTATTATTAATAATTGCACCAAGAAAATTTCCATTATCATCTAATAAAATACCTATATCTGGTTTTATTCTAACATGTGCAATAGGAATTATATCTTCTATTCCAAGATCATCATATTGTTTTAAGATATCATTATATACATTTGCTTCCATTATTTTTCTCCTATAACCTTTATTATTTTTGCTTCACACGTACCATCCTCATTCCATTGTGTAACTTCGAAATAATAATTTGTTCCTTTCAACAAGTTCTTTTCCACAGTTAAAACTTTTTTTCATTTTCATTGTATCACCATAATAACTTCGGGATTCTCAATTATAATTTCGCCGAGATCTTTACCTTCCCAAGCACGATTCCCAGCGATTAAATATAAATACTTACCGCCGTATGTTTCCACACGATCAAGTGAACTCTCTACAGAGTATTCATCGACGAAGACGGCACATGATCCATCTAATTCTCCTGCATCATAAAATCCTTTATAAATCCCCTCGGTGACTAATGGATATAAGAGTTCCGTAAATGAATCGTCGGTGTACTGCGGATCCTGATATAACTGGTGAGAGTTAGGAAGAATTTCACCAACGCTGCATAATCTATCATCTTTCCTGAGACCATATACATCATAATCACTGTTTGAAATAATTTTTTCTATTTCCTTTCGTTCCATATTTGCTCCTTCCTCCATCTTGTCTTGATAACTTGTTTTCAGGTTACATGCAGTACATGATATAATACGTATTACTCTCAGCTTCAACAATTCCCCAGTCGGTCATGGGGTGCTTTGTCTCTATCATCTTCCTATATTCCTTCTGCTCTTCTTCACCAATCGCCCATTCATTCATGTAAATTTTAAAGTTTTCCTCAAAGTCTGGGATTACATTTGTTCCGTTTTTCAGATGTTTCTCTGCTTCTTTTCGAGTACATCCATCTTTCATCAACACTTCAATGTCGGTCAACTTTTTTCCTCCTCTCAATATTTCGGCTACAACCAGCTTTTCGACATATTCGGGACATTTGCTAATCCCCTTTTCCCAATTTTCAAGACTCCTGTACGGAATCCCGAGCTTTCGAGATACCTCCTTTCTGGACATCCCCCGTGCCTTGCGAGCTTCTTCAATGTTCATTTCTCGTTCTCCTTTCTTTCCTCTCTGCAATTATATAGTACACCAATTTAGTGTATATGTCAATAGTTTTTCACTAATTTGGTGTATTTTCTAAATGTCAAGTGTTATTGCATAACTTTTTCAAAAAAATTTGAACTTACTGAAAACGCATATGGTGTGAATGTTTTCATGCTTGTTTGCGTTCTACTTTATGTAAAAACATTGAATTTTATTGTACGCCAACTAAACCTTTGAAAATAGGGCTTTTCATTCATTCGCAAACTCATAAGCTCTACGATACTGCTTCATTTTATCTGCAGGTAGTATGAAATAAGTCTTAACTTGCTTCTCTGTCAATCCATTCTCCAGTCCCAGGAGAATCTCATTGATCTGATCTTCATTTAGTCTCGCTGCATAACGGAGAATACATTGATTAACAGATCCTGATAAGTCCCATTTTTCAGGATTTTCTAGTTTTTCTAATGTACCGAAATTCGGTACATTGGATTTTTCCTCTTCCCTTGGTGACTCTTCCAATCTTTTTTCCATGTTCTGTGATTTTTTCATATCTTTCTTGCTGTTTGCAAACATCTGCAGAAGTTCCTCTTCTGTTGGTCTTGGCTCAGCATCAAAATTAAGATATAAAAAATCTTTCTCATCAATCTCACAGACTTTTATACTCTTATCTGTTTTCTCAGCTTCCTTGTAAAAAGCTATATCTTTTTTATCAATCACCTGAAATTCCGGTTCACTTTTGATTGTTCGATAGGTCATTGTTTTCGGGTTATATACAACACGTACCGGATGTTTATACCCCTTCTTTCCTGCAAGTTTTTCAGATTCTTTCCAGGCAGGTGTATTAAATGGAAGGTTTTTCCGATCCATTATTGGGTATTGACCTTCGATGAAGATTATGCAATACTTCCGATTCATTCGTTTCACTTCTCCCGGAGTCATCAAACCTCTTCCAGCTCTCTGATTATTCAGACTTGAATTTCCATGCATTCCAGTTGTCACCCCATCATTTCTCGTGTCAATTGTCATTTCTCCTAACAATTTTGATATATATTCATGTGTAGAAAATGCCGCCGGACCGGAACCCAGGTAGATCATAACTGCACAGTTATCCAGAAATACTTCCCACTTATCCTGTGGAAAGATTGCCTTAATCTGAGCAATTGACTGCAATATAGGAACAATCGACATATTTCTGCTTCGGATTGTACCCATTAAGACCTCTGTATTTGTTGGTTTCGGTCCTGCATAGAATTCATCTGCCCATAGCCTGACATGTATCGGAAGACTACCATTACATTTATGGTCTGCGATCCTGATCAGAACATCAAATAACTGTGTGTAGAACATAGAAATCAAAAAATTAAAAGACTGATCATTATCCGGCATAACCAAAAACAATGCAGTTTTTCGATTCGGATTTCCATCTACACCTAATCCCAAGCTAGGAATATCAATATCATCATCTTCAAACAGTCGTTTCAATGAGGCTGTCTCACATAATCGCAGCATTGCATTCACCATAATAATAATAGATCGAACCGTCTCTGTCGCTCCTTCTTTCAACTTCCGGTAATCTCGCACTGGTGGATAATCATCCCCATGAATTTCTGCAAGCCTGTCCATTTCAATTTGTAATTCTGTCTTTGCATCCTCACCATCACCCACTTTCTTAGATTCCATGTTTACAAGTTTTAAGATATTGTTAAACATGGATTTTCGTTTTTCTTCTTTTGCCGTCAGCCACTCATGGAAAAACATTGCCTGAAGATACAAAGCAACACCATCATCCCAAAATGGATCACCTTTCATTGCATCTGGCGGTTTTACAGATGCCTGTAAATTTGTAATTAGCCGAATTACATCTGTTTCTGTGTCCAGATATCTCATAGGATTCCAACGATCTGACTCCTCTGGATTAATAAAATTGAGAACTTTTACTGTTACTCCATGAGCCTTCAAATATTTTCCATGTTTTCGTAGTAAGTCTCCTTTTACATCCAATATTACGTTTGTTATAAATGCTGACAAAATATTCGTAGTCAACACAGATGTAGTTTTATATGATCCTGAACCACCAATAACAAGCATATTCATATTTGATACGGTATCATTAGCTATAGCAATATGTTTGCTCAAATAAGTATTATTCTGTTCATTTTTGTTATCTCTTAATGTCTTACTTAACTTCTTTACGTCCGCCCATTGCTCCGAACCATTTTCGACTCCAAAATGATAATTTCGATTCTGATCCAGATAGTATGCAACAATCATAATCCATGCAACAAAAGCTAAACCTATAAAAGCGGGCGTTTTATAGGTCCACCACCTCTGAAATGGGTGACTGACGATATACAATAATTTTTCCTGATAATTGTTTATTGTAACACCCTCTAATTTAAAAAGACCGCAGCCCAAATATGCTGCGATCATAATAATTATAAGCACTATGAGAAAGACGCCCCAGGGAGTTTTCCTTTTTTCAATCATCTGTTGTCACCTCCAGCTTATTTTGATTTTATCGGTGATGTTGGTGCTTTTACAGACTTTTTCTGAAGTGTTTTCCCAGCGGCTTTTTCAACTTTCTTCTGAGCTCTTTCTGTTGCTTTCTGCTCTTTTTCTGACAGGTCATAATGTTTCCTAAACAATTCATTTGTATTTAATCGATCTTCTACATGTACCACGCGCATATTACCATCAAAAACAATAGGTTTGGAAATTTTGCTAAGAAATGCTGTATAAGTCTTTCCATCCTCAGATAAAAACACACGTTCTCTTGGCACTGCAAGATATTGTATGTTCTTTCCATAAGTTCCAGGAATTCTACTCATAAAAAAGCCTTTTCTATCTGCATCTATCATTTGTCTCTCTACAACATCATCTTTCTTTAATGCCTCTACCAATGTAGCCTTATCAATTGTAATTTTTTGATACAGTTTATTGCCTTCATAAAATTCATATCCTTTTTCCTCTTCGGCTAATGGAATCTTATTCGTTGATGATTTTTCATACTTTTGGTTTGCTTCAGCGACTTTTTTATCTCCAGTATTAATATACTCATCTGTTGACATCTCTGCTGTTTTCTGATAAGTCGACATATCAATCAAATTAAGATCTGGAATTTCTTTTCCCTTTTTCAACATATCTGTCTGATATAATTTATACCACTGTTCTACTTTGGCTGCATCGCTGTTTGCAACCATTATTTGAATCTGACCATCTCCGACCTTTAAATCTGGCAATACCGTATAATTGACCTTTAATGCTGCAAAATCCTCTTGAAAAATCTCTTCTTTCCCTTCCAGTGGTACACTGAAAATACTCACTTTGCCATCCGTAAACGCTTTCAGGCTTTCTACCGTCTTTGCACCACCTCCGGACATTTTATTATTACATCTCCGTCTAACTCTCTCGTCTCCAAGGTAGGCAACGGCTCTCCATCCGTCTGACTCACATCAAATACAGTTGTCACCCGAAACCTTGGTAAAATACGTTCTACAACTTCTGTCTCTGGTTGTCCATCCACACCAATGATAATTTCCTGTGTCTCATCGTCCACCTTCTCTACTTCCCTTTTTTCCTTAACCGGAGCAGGTGCAATAATCTTAATTCCTTTTTCCCCACGCTTCACATGTCGCTGAAATTTTTTCTGCCAGGTCTGATAGCCTGCTACAAGCGTTGCATCCGGACGCTGCATGGCAATCAGTAAGGTATTATTGAAGGAATAGTTATGAAATTTTGCCATTGTATCCAGATAGATATGATATTGTTCTGACGTAAATATCTTTTCGACCCCTTCCTCCAATGATTTCATGATGGTATCAAGTTTTGATTCTTTTGCTTCACTTCCCCGATTTCCATAAGAGGAACGTTCTGCAACACTCATTTGTTGTGTCCATTGTAATTTTGACAGGTCGGACACATACTCGATATCATTTGTATATGAGAAAACATTGTTTTCCCGAAGAGAGAAGAACTCCTGATTTCTTCCAACAATAATATGATCCAAAACAGGAATTCCCATAATAGAAGCTGCGTTCTGTATTCGGTCAGTGATTGTAATATCCTCTCTGGATGGATTCAGTGAACCTGATGGATGATTATGTACCAGCATCAAATATGCTGCATTAGAAAGAATCGCACTTTTCATGGTCTCTCTTGGATTTACATATACTGTGTTTAACGTCCCCATGCTGACTACATTCATATTAATAGGAGTTAAATGTGAATTCAAATTTACAACACAGAACAATTCCCGATCCATCTCACTTAACCATTCTCCCAATACTCTGACTGCCGCTTCTGGATTATCCATAGGCTCCGGACTCAATAATGGGGGTTCTTCTACCATACGGATTCCCACTTGTTTCAGAGAATCCTGTACTTCCTTATTCATCATCTTCCGCCTCTCCTCCTCTCGTAAAATCCACGGAAAGAAAAATCTCTCCCTCTGTCATTTGAATATCCTTAGTCAGCTCCTCAAATGTTATATAGTTCTTTTTCTCTGTTTCTTCCTGATATGTCATTTTTTCTTTCCTCTCTTTCCTTTTGGGGCATAAGAATGTACCGAAATTCGGTACAATACAATTAGACTTTAAAATCTTGGAATAATTCCCATCGTCTTCTCTTCTTTTTTCTCCGGCTGATTTTCTGCTTTTTCAGAAATTTTATCTTCCTGCAATTCGTTCTCTTCTACAAGCTCCTTCTCCCTTTCCGTAGCAAGTTTCAATTTTCGTTCCTGATAATCATAAAATAATATCTTGTCAGAAAGCAGATCTTCTGGTGATCTTTCCTGTTCATTCATTCTCCGAACCACTGTTTCCATTTCCTGAGCTGTCATACTATGTCCACTATTCGGATACACTAGCATTTCATGCCTGGAAGAAGGGAATAGATAGTAATTTTGTTGCAGCAAATCTCCCACTTTTTCAATAATCTCAGGTTGTACTATAAGTACTGCACCATTGTCTAACGCTTTATTTGATAATATATATATCGTGTCTGATTCAATTTTTCCTCTATCTGACTCCAACAGATTCTCTGGTTTCGGAGTGCCAAACTGTAAATAAAAGGCTTCTTGTTCCCACTCTGCCATAAATGGTTGATTCCACACTTCTCTGACTTTCATTGTGTCCTGATGAAGTTGTTCTTTGGTAATTTCCCAGCGATCGAGCATTCGATTTGTGATTGGTATATACGTATGTAGGTCGTTTGTGCAAGATTTAATTGATATAGTACAACATAACTTCCTGCCTTTGTTGTAACTCGATCCTGGGCAATAGCACTCATATCCGGATCACACAATATAGCCTGCAGATATTTCTTTGCTTCGTTATAATTATTTACCAAATTAACCGCCTGCCTTTTTTCCTCTGTTCTTTTACTCATAAGCGACCATTTCTCTGCAATATTCTTTGCTACATTTTCCATTATGGGAAACATACTTCTAGCCTGCACAAATTGTTCATATGCTCGATTCAGATACACATTTAATTGTTTAGAAGAATTACTTTCAGATATTGTCAACCGCATATGGTTCACTTCTATCTGATAAGAATTAAAATCGGATGGCAGATGATACTTTAAATTTTTTGCAACAAATTGTATAAATTCTTCTTTGTTCATCCTCATTCCTCCTTCACTATTCTCTGGTATTCCTGAAGAACATACTCCGAAATTTTTTCTTGCATAGCTTTTCCAATGGCATAAACTACATCATGATATCCATCTGCTTTTCTGTATTGTGGCATATTAATGAAATATCCTTTCTGTCCATGCTTAATTGTAATTCCATGGATTGTAAGCCCCAGAACTTTAACGGATGCTACTCCACATATGTATGCTCTTGCACCTGGTGGATACCTGGGAACAATCGGACAGATAGAGAGATCTTCAATTTCCGGCAGATAAAAATCTTTTCTCATCTCTTCTTTTATTTTTTCGCCAACTGCCTTTTCTATTTCTTGCTTTAATGCATTATCCGGCACAAGAAGATTTTCCCACTTTCCATTCCGTTCTCTTCTTGGGTAACTGATAAAAGACGTTTCTTCACCTGTTTCCTTATTCTTGTATTTTCTAAGCTGTACTGGAAATCTAATCATATTTTCCAATGTAACCATTCCGTATGCCCATACATCGGAATCATAAGACAGATGAATTTCTACCTGAATATCCATTCTTTATCCTTTCCGCTTCCTGTAGAGTGAACTTAAACGCTTCATCTGATCCACTGACAGATGTTCTGACGCAAAACTATCCATTTCTTTTACACTCATTCCTGATTCCAGGCACTCCAACAGATATTCCTTCTGTTCATCAGACAGCTTGTCATTGTTCAGATATTTTTCAATAAATTTTCTGGTATCCGTAGTAGAAAAGAAATATTTTTTCAACCTTTCTCCTACCCCTTGTTTCTTTTCTTCTGGTCGAATCTCTTCCGATATAATTTCCAGTTCACTGCTTATATCTTCGTTTTTATTTTGATATTCTACAGACTGTGACTGGGGCAATACCCTTTTCGCAGTTCCTGTTGTCTGCCCAAGGTCATATTTGTCTTCCTGTTGTTTTTCTAAATGGATTACCTTTGTCTGTAGTTCTTCAATCCGCCGTTTATGCTCAACCATCTGTAGGTTTAACATCCGAATCATTTGATCCTTTGCTTCTATTAACTGGTTTGATTTCTCAATTTGTTCCTGGATTGCCTTATCTAGTCCTTTTTCAATCGAGGATCGGACATCCCTGTTTTCCTGAACAATCTCTTTAACCTGGCTTTTAAGTTTCTGGACTTCACTGTATACTGGACTGTTTCCCTGGTATTTTTTCATCAGAAATTCTGTACGTGCAGCTTGTATTTGTGGAATCGTAAATCCTGCAAGTTCCAAGATTTCCTTATCTGGCATTCCATCCAATGCACACATGAGATACCACATACATGTTTTACTGTCCTTAGTCTCATTGAGCAGTTTTCCAATCAAATCTGATTTTACGTCCTGGAATATTTCGTTGAGATTAATCATACTCACCTTGCTTTCACCCATTGCTCCTGCACCTCTTTCTTCTTATCTTTTGATCGTTCTATCGGCTGTAATGGCGTAGAGAAAAATTGATCCTCTGTTTCCTCTCTCTTAATGTGTCTGATAATTCTTTTTTCTTCCCGAAGAATTTGTAATTTCTGTTCTATCTGCTCCTGCTCATTAAAAGTCTTTCCATTCAGAACTGCATCCGGAAGATTCTGTTCGAGTTCTTCTAACTCGTCCAATACTTTCTCAAATTCATCTTCTGATTCTGGAATCTCTTTTAATCTCTCTTTCAAACTTCTGTATTTTAAATACACTTCATTCTCCTGCAGAAAATCTGTGCTGTACTTCTGATTTTTTAATGCTTTCTCCTGCTCTTTTATTTCTGTCTCTCTGCATAATAGTTCCTCATACGTCTGTATTTTTTCCTGTCTTAGATAAGTCACATCCTCCCACAGCTGGTTAATATGTAACATGCTTTTCCGCACCTGCTGATAATCTACTGCATACGGATTCTTTAGATTATGGCATCCAACAGAAACAAAATAGATTTTTCGTATTCTCTTCTTTTGAAATTCCAGCATCGGAATGTACTTCACATTTTTACCAATTCTATAAAACCGGAGTTTCGGACTTGTCGGATATTTACAGACAAATTTTTCTGTTTTAATTCTGGAAAGTATTTCTGAATAACTATAACCGTTTCCAAGATTGTAACTTCTCCAGGCTCTTTTCTGTTCCATTGCCTTAAATGCTAAATAGACGCCATGCTTTTGTGATTCTCCTTTTCGGATCTGATAACCTATTTTCTCCATGTTGTGAAAAAATTCTGTTTCATTTTCAGAAATGGAAATAATGTAGTCGATATCTGCACGGATTATTTTTTTCCAGTTTGGTTTTCCTTTCTGATCCGCCTCCCACTGTGCATAGGACTTTCCTTTTCTGATTTCCGCATCGAATTCTAACGGCGGTAATCCATGTCTTTCACAGATTCTATCCGTAATCGGCTGAATGAATTTTTCCCAATCCCCATTTTCATACCGATATTTATATCCACTCATTCGATTGACCGAGTTAAAAACTATGTGTCCATGCATATGTTTCTGATCATTATGAATAGAAAACACATAATCAAAATCATCCCCTAAATATTCTTCGCAGAATTCTTTGATCACTTGATATGCAGTTTCTTCACTTGCTTCTCCTGGCTTAAAACTGATCACATAATGATAGCCCTGTCTTCCATCCAGTTTTTCCCAATCACTTTTGGTATCCATCATCGTCTGATATACTTCTTTCGGAGTCATTCCTGCATTTCCTCCGATCAGTTTTCCGTCCTCTGTTTTCTTCGGATTCATAATATACTGAATCGAATTATTCAGATGTCTGCTCCCTCCCATCTTTCCCTGCTTGATGTTCATCAGCTTTGTGATTGCCACGGTCTTCCTCCAATTTTTCAATTAATCTTTTCAACTCTTCCTCAACTTGTGAAAGATTTTTCTGTAAATAAAAAATGGAGTCATAATTTTGGTAACCGCTGTTTATCTTTGCGGTTGCCTGATTAATATTGACTCCAATTTTTCTAATTTGATAGGTTAGATTTTTCAGTTCTCTGTAGTATCTTATCTCTTCCATCTCTTTCCGAAACAGGACATCCCTGATATAAGCTGCTATATTTACCCGTCCTTCTTTAGTACCATATTTAAACTTCCACTCATCATTTTCTCGGATTTTTTGTTCCAGACGTTTCCATTCCTTTTCCGTAAAACGGATCGTATAGATGATATTTCTTTGGCTCATGACTCATTGCCGTCAAACATATATGGATTGTTCTCTTCCTTCTGTTCTGTGCCGAAATCCGGTACATGTTCCTCCGGCTTGCTAACAGACTCTTCCAAATTTTCTGAAGCAATTTCCATCTCCAGGGAAAATTCTTCACTGTTTTTTTTCAGGATATCTAAAAAGGCGTCCATATTTTTTTCATTAATTTCTCCGAAGCTCTCCTGAACTGCCTGTAAAATTTTTTCATTTTTTTCTTTCTGAATTTTCTGTTCGAGTTCTTTTTTCTTCAGTAAAATTTTTTTCTTCTTCTCATCATACTCTTCTAAAAATTTATCTTTTTTTCTTTCCAGTTTCTCCTGATCGTCCATAACTTTTTTTAATTGCTCTTTTAAATTCATTCTGTATTTCCTCTCTTCTTCGCATAAAAAATACCGATCTCCAATCATTAGAATTTTTGTTCTAACTCCTGGCATCGGCACAACTCTTTTCCTCTATTTCTCTAATTATATTTTATCAGATCTATATTCTACATTCTAGGTTACTTTAGGTACGCTTTTTTTCAGAAGAATGCTTTCTGCTCTTCAATTTTTTTCTGATGCTCTTGAGCTACCATCAGCTTAATCTCATCAAGCTGCATGGAAACTTTATTTAATAATTCAGTTGTATTCTCTGTCGGAGCTAATAGTTTTGCTTCTAAAAAATCTGTGGCGGTTGGATAAACTGACTTATCCCTATTTTCTATAACTTGTACTGCTTCATCTGATAATCTGTAAGTTTTTCGTGTTCTGCTCATCTTTATTCCTTCCTGTTTCATAATGTTTTGGTAGTGTACAGCTAATTGTATGACATCTGTACAGCAGTCCATGTGCACTGTACAGACAAGCGTATGGCATTTGTACAGCAACTTGTATGGCACGTACAGCTAACCGTATGACATCTGTACAGCAAACTGTATGGCTGATTGCCTTTTTCGTACAACTAACTGTATGACTTTCTGTACAGCTACTTGTATGACTTTCCATGAATCACTGAAAGTGATTTGCAAGATACGCAAAATGTAATACATTTCACGCTCTTGTTAGGGAAGTTCCCTAAGACCCTTTTTTACGTTATTTTGGTAGTTATTCTCCTTATTTAAGAGTAATTTTACGTTCTGCTGGAATTGTCTTTTGTCAATTTTTTCTTCTCTGTACTTTTTCAGTTCGCATTCCAGTCCATCCAAAATTTCATCATATTCCGTCTGTGCCACTTGAAAATCCACATTCATTTTTTCTCCCTCTGAACGAAATGTTACTGACACAGGGAGCTTCTTTTTGTTCAGATCCATGATTACAAGCATCAAATCAGAAATTGAAAAAATTGGATGCACCTCTTCTGAAGTGCTCACATCAAATCCGATCAGTTCATTCATGCTGCATCCAACGATGTTACAAAATTTTTTCATAATCTCAACCGGAATGTCTGTAAAATGATTTTCATAATTTGAATACGCTGATGGAATCATTCCCAAAATTTCAGCCATCTCTTTTTGTGATATTCCTTTTTCTTTTCTCAAAATTTTCATCTTTGTTCCGATTTTTAAATACTCTGATAATTTCATTTTCTCTTTCCTCATCCGGATAAATCCGCAAAAAAAGAACAGCATTTTTTTACTGTTCCTTTTTTACATCCACTTCTTTGTTATTGAATTTTATATACTATCTTGAAAGGTGAATCGAGCTTTTCTTCTCTTTTTTTCTCACTGGTTTCGTGTCGGGCTTTTTGATTTCCTCTATTCCTTTTTGCTGAAACAAATTTTGTAAATCCGCATTTTTTGATAATTCTATCTCATGAACTGTCATTAAAAATTTTTCCGCATTCAGGTAAGCAATCGTATCATTATGGGTTGGCTGTCCGCTATATATTACACAACATTTTTTCACCGGAGCGAAATTTTCACTGACATAATTTATAAAGTCTTCATTTCGTAAATGGCGGGTCTGTCTCTCTACAACTTGATCGGAATGTTTAATTTCAAATAAATAGCATTCCTTTTTTTCTCTGTCTACAATGATAAGATCAGCTTCTGACTCCGGCAAGTCGTCTACTGGACCGACTGATAATTGAGACACATAAAATCTCTTACGATCAATATCTTGATAACATTTATATGTTTCAGAAAGAATAATATTTTCAAGAAGAATTCCTTTCACAAATTGATCTGCCCTCTGCATAAATTCTTCTTTGTCCTCAATCTCACATGTCTCACTCCAAACCTCATCGTGTTCCAATTGATTCAGTAATTCCGTAGCATGTGCATAAATCATTCCTGGCTGTTGCAAAATCTCTAAGTCTCGTCCACCGCCACGTTTAAGAGAGCGAAATGTAGGTATCGTGATATACAGATCCAAAAATTTTAAATATTTTTTTATCGTTTCCAAATCTTCTTGTGTTACTACTGTCTGCATCTCATCATTATTTTTTATTCCTAATGCTGACTTCGTTGCAGCATTGATCAGCATAACCTCAAGTTTCCCTTGGTACTTTGATTTATCAGTCTGATATGTGGCATATAGAGGTGCACTTTTATAAGTTCGATTGATTGCTTTTATAGTAATTTCATAACTAAATCTATTAATCATTTTCTGAATAACAGAAACAAGTTCGTTTCGATCATAAAGCTCCGTCAAAACTGTAGCATGTTTTCTTTTCTCTTCTCTTCCCTCTAATCCATGCAGAATATTTTCCACGATGGCGGTATTAAGATATTCATTCGCATCCTGATTATTTTTGTAAGTGGTATTGGTGAGTGTTCCGCCATACTCAATATAGGTGTCCAAATCTTTTTTACAGATTCTCCTGAACTCTGCATATGGTATCTGTGAGGTATGAATCATGATTGTACGATCATAAAGGATATCTGTTTTCGCCATATAAATTCCAAAAGAATCCGTTCCAGCAATAACAATCTTCGCTCCCATTGTACGATAATAATCTGAAAAGACGTTTCCATATACCTGTAAATCTTCGATCAGTGTCACTTCATCAATAAAGAAAAACCTCTTTCCTTTCTCATATAGGTCATCAATCACCTGTTCCACTTCCAACATATCACAGGCTTCTTTACATAAAATATATACACTCTTTTCTTTCTCTTCTGGTGGCAACTCAGAAATACACTGATTCATCATGACGGTTTTTCCGGTTCGTCTCAATCCATATAATGCACAAATTTTTCCGTTGTAATCTGGATTGTGTTCTGTTACATATTTATATAATTCTGAATAGCAATCTCTTTTTTCTGGATAATCTTCTGCTGAAATATTTCTTCCATCTACAATTCTCATCTTTTTTTTGATCTCTATTAATGCTTCTTCCTGCCACTTTTCCATATCGTCACCCTCTCAGCATTTTTTACTAATATTAGTTTACAAAATTTCCAAACTATTTTCAACAGTTCCACAGATTTACTGTAGCGAAAATCCAAATGTTCCCGCTGCAATATGATAAGTTACCTGAAGGTGTTTTTTGTCAATCCGCTCTGTTGTAAAATCCGCTTCAAATGTAATCTCCTGATCTGTCTGCACAATTTTATCTGATGGAATTGAAATCTCCCGTCTCAACTCATTGTTCCCTTCCAAAAATTTCTGCATCTCTTTTTCCAAATTATTTAAACTCTCTTCTGGAATTTTTCCCTGCAGATTTTCTTTTCCGGACAATGCAACTGGAATATCTTCCTGTCCATTTTCATTCCATGCCTTTGGAAGCTGCTGTTCTTCTTCCCAGGAACTTGTATCTACAGCTTTTGTTTCCGACTCTTTTTTTTGCATCCAGTCTGCTATTGCTGTATCAGCATATTCTTTCTCCTGTGTCCAGAAAAGAAATTTCTTCTCTTCTTTTTTATAGTTCGTAAACAGTAACGTCCCGTCATCCAATGTAAAATAGAATTTAATCTGATTTTGAGTCTCATAGGCATCATCTGTACAGATCATTTTTGATACAGAGTCAAATGTTTCATCCTGTCGTAAAAAAGATTCTGCCTGTTCTTCGAGACCTTTTATTTCTTCTGCAGAAAAATAAGAATCCAGAACATTCATATTTTCAAATTGAATGTTTATCTGAGAACTTATCTTACCTTCTTCTGCTTTCTTTTTTTCTTTCTCTTCTTTTTCAATTTCTACTGCTTGTTTCTTCATCTCCTCTTTCTTTGATATCTTCTCAGAATTTTTCCTGAGAAGAAAAATTCCGCCAGTTAAAATTCCAACAAGCAAAATTAGTAGCATCACACTGATAAAAATTCTTTTTTTCATATTCTCCACCACTTTATTGTTGCAGATAATTATATCCTGTATTCACTGCCCTCACGACCCTTGAGTTCCATTCCGGATGACATCCTGCCGTTCCCGGATTAGCATGAGACGGATACCATGTACTCTTCTTCACAACAAACTCTACTACACATCTTCCATTGTCGTGTCCATATTGATTACATCCCGGATCACTTTGACTCTTAATATCTCCGATTACAGCGTGTATGATTTCTCCATTTTCCCTCTGAAAATCAATGTAGTCTCCCACCTGTCCATACAATGTTGTGCAAGCAATTACATATCTGCCATCAATAATTGCAAAACCTTCACTGTCATAATGCTCTCCACTTCGTTCACGTAGCTGATACTGTAAACTCGTTGGACTTGTTATCTTCTGCCACCCCATATAAGTATGATATGTTCCCATTTCTTCAGGAATTTCAATTGTTGTTCCTGCTGGATATTCTGGATTGCAATAACCTGTAATATAAGAGCTTTCAATCGCATAACTTCTCGAATGCACCGCATCAGAAGTATTTCCCTCAATCGTAATAACTCTTCCATTTTCTACATACTGCACAATTCCAATATGTTCATCCGAGCCAAATATAATAAAGTCTCCTGGCTGTGGAGTGTAGTTTCCTGAAACAGAATGAAAGCGTCCTTTTTCCTCGTAGAACCTGTGATAAGCTCTAACAGATGCAGCCTTTGGAACAATACCAGAATCTATAAAACCTGCTTCTTTCGCACACCACGAAACAAAGCTGGCACACCATGGAGTTACATTACCGTTCACAAAATCGTTTCCCACAACATAATTCCAATACTTTGCTCCACTTGTATTATTTTCTTCCTGCAATGCAATCTGTACAATTCTTTCTCCCCCTCCGGTTAAATCCGGAGTCGTAGTTATAGTTGCTATAATACTGATTAATATGGAAACAATCGCTACAATTGCTATAATGGGGATCAAAAAGGCAATTATCATCGACACCAATATTGTAAGAATTGAAAATATTGCTTGTATAATAACTGCAATCACTGATAACAGTACTGCTGTGATCGTTGCACCAACATATTTTATAACTCCCGGCATAGCATCCATCTCATGATTATCATTTCTGATATTCCTCATATTCGATTCCGCATTTCGAATCACCTGTTCACTTGCCATTGATTTCTCTTGCATATAGGCTTTAAATTTATCTGCTGCTTTTTTCCCTGCCATAACAACAGCTCCCCCTCCAGTTGTTGCCATACTTGATGCAGTTGTATTAGTTATA
>OLHE01001055.1_pt1 | contig 19096 bp, 12 predicted proteins | sample 1605821 | NCBI WGS metagenome assembly OLHE01 (sample SAMN03283250) | human gut metagenome | biome: human-associated habitat; material: feces | host: Homo sapiens | place: USA | collected 2013
CGGGCGCGACGCGCTGGGTCTTGAGCGAAGCGAGAACGGCACGATTGTCAAGGCTGATATATTTGACCATCCCGTTTCCTTCTCCGTTGACGAAGTCGCATCCGTCGATACCCCGATGGAGGCACTGACAGCATCGCTCAACAAATACGGCGGTGTAAATCTCGAATATATGTCATCTCTGGTGGATATGGACGAAGATTCCATTATCCGGAATCTTGAAGGACACATATATTATAATCCGCTTGTGGAGAACTACGAGATAAAAGACCGCTTCATCGCCGGCAATGTCGTTGCCAAAGCCGAATCCGTGAGGGCATGGATTGACCGTGAGGAAGAACGCATAAAGGGATTTCCGGGCTATGACGGCATCGAACCGTTCATCGCCATGTCGAAGGATTCCCTCAAAGCATTGGAGGAAGCCCGGCCCCGCCGCATCGAGTTCGACGAACTGGATTTCAACTTCGGTGAGAGGTGGATTCCGGCAGAAATATACTCGGCGTATATGTCTGATTTCTACGAAACCGATGTGAGGATAGCCTATTCTTCCTCAATGGATGAATACTCGGCCGAAGCCTCCCGCAAGAACATGAAGATATGGGAGGAATTCTGCGTAAGGGGCTACTACCGCACTTACGACGGCATGAGCCTTCTCAGACACGCCCTGCACAATACCGTACCCGACATAAAGAAGTCAATCGGGAAGGATGACGACGGCCATGACATAAAGGTGCCGGACAGTGAGGCGATACAGCTTGCCAATACCAAGATAGATGAAATACGCAACGGATTCTCCGAATGGCTGGAGGCTCAATCGTCGGAGTTTAAGGAACGGCTGGTGGAGCTGTATAACGACAAATTCAACTGTTTCGTCAGACCCCGGTACGACGGAAGCCATCAGACATTCCCGGATTTGAACATGAGGATGCTCGGAGACCGCTACGGCATCAGCTCCATCTATCAGTCTCAGAAGGATTGCGTCTGGATGCTCCTTCAGAACGGGGGCGGGATATGTGATCATCAGGTAGGAACCGGCAAGACGCTGATAATGTGCATGGCGGCACATGAAATGAAACGCCTCGGCCTCGCCCACAAGCCCATGATTATCGGGATGAAGGCGAATGTGGCGGAAATCGCCATGACCTATCAGACCGCTTACCCCAATGCAAGGATTCTCTATGCCGATGAAAAGAGTTTCAAGGCTGACAACCGCGTCAATTTCTTCAACCGGATTAAGAACAACGACTATGACTGCATCATAATGTCGCATGACCAGTTCGGGAAGATACCACAGTCGCCGGAGATGCAGCAGCAGATTCTTCAGGCTGAACTTGACACGGTTGAAGAAAATCTTGAAGTGGTTAAGCAGCAAGGGCATGATGTGTCGCGTGGTATGCTCAAAGGTCTTATCAAGCGGAAGGAGAACCTTACCGCCAAGATTGCAACCATCCAGTATCAGATGGAACAGAACAAGGACAGCGTCGTTGATTTCAAGCAGATGGGTATAGACCATATCTATGTTGATGAATCACAGAACTTTAAGAATCTTATGTTCAATACCAGACATGACCGTGTGGCAGGGTTGGGCAACAGTGAGGGAAGTCAGAGGGCGCTCAATCTGTTGTATGCGATACGCACCATTCAGGAGCGCACAGGCAAAGACCTCGGTGCTACATTCCTGTCGGGTACTACAATCAGTAACTCGCTTACCGAGTTGTATCTGTTGTTCAAGTATCTGCGCCCGAATGAACTTGAAAGGCAGGAGATTCGATGCTTCGACGCGTGGGCCGCAATCTTCGCCAAAAAGACAACCGACTTCGAGTTTAATGTCACGAATAATATTGTGCAGAAGGAGCGTTTCAGGTACTTTATCAAGGTGCCGGAGTTGGCTGCGTTCTATAATGAGATAACAGACTACCGCACGGCAGAGGATGTGGGGGTTGACCGTCCGCATAAGCATGAGATACTCCACAATATTCCTCCGACCCCGGCGCAGGAAGAGTTCATACAGAAGCTGATGGAATTTGCCAAAACCGGCAATGCCACAATCCTCGGCAGAGCGCCGTTGTCTGAAACCGAGGAGAAGGCGAAGATGCTTATCGCCACGGACTATGCCCGCAAAATGGCACTCGATATGCGTATGATTGACCCTGAATATGGAGATGACCCGAACAACAAGGCCAGCCACTGCGCCCGTATGATAGCGAAATATTACCGCAGATATGACGAGCAGAAAGGAACACAGTTTGTGTTCAGCGATTTATCGACATATAAGCCCGGCGAGTGGAATATCTATTCTGAAATCAAGCGCAAGTTGATTGAAGACTACGGTATTCCGGCGCATGAGATTAGGTTTATACAGGAGTGTAAAACCGAGAGGTCAAGAAAGGCTGTCATTCAGGCTATGAATGACGGCGATGTCCGTGTTCTGTTCGGTTCGACAAGTATGCTCGGAACAGGCGTAAACGCCCAACGCCGGGCTGTCGCGGTTCATGAGCTGGAATGTCCCTGGCGTCCAAGCGATCTGGAGCAGCGTGAGGGACGCGCTATCCGTGCCGGTAACGAGGTAGCCAAACTTTATGCCGACAACAAGGTGGATGTGATAATCTATGCGGTTGAGAAATCACTGGATTCCTACAAGTTCAATCTTCTTCACTGCAAGGCTACATTCATATCACAGCTCAAATCCGGCGCGCTCGGAGCAAGAACCATCGACGAGGGCGCAATGGATGAGAAGAACGGCATGAACTTTTCGGAGTATATGGCGATTCTGTCAGGAAACACAGATCTGTTGGAAAAGGCGAAGCTCGAAAAGCGCATAGCGGCACTTGAAAGCGGTCGCAAGGCGCATAATAAGGGCATATCCGATTCCCGATTCCGTTATCAGACAGTCACCCACGACATTGCCAACAACGAGGCGGCAATCGGGAGGATGAAGGCTGATGTCGCCCGTTACGAGTCCGTTGTCAGAAGAGACAAGGACGGTAACCCCCTGAACAATCTCACCATCGATACCTGTAACCTCTCTGATGAGAAGAACATGGGCATCCATCTACAAGGATTGGCGCAACGTACCGACACGCACGGACAGTATCAGCGTGTCGGCGAGGTCTATGGCTTCCCGATTTCCATTATCTCAGAGCGTAACCTCGTGGATGGGAAAGAAACTGTTCAGAACCGTTTTGTTGTAGAAGGCAACTACAAATACAAGTTCAACAACGGCTTCATAGCCATGAGCGACACCCATGCCGCCTGCATGAATTTTGTCAACGCTCTGGAGAAGATTCCCGGCATCATCGCACAGTACGAGGAACGGACAGCCAAACTGAAAGCCGATGTTCCGCAACTTGAAGCCATTATCTCGAAGCCGTGGGGCAAGGAGAATGAACTGAAACAGCTCAAATCTGAACTTGCCGCGCTTGACCGTAAGATTACGGCTGAGCTTGCTCCAAAGCATGATGAGAAAGACGGAGTTGAGAACAGCAAGACCGCCGCTCAGACGGTCGATGCGCCTTCTCAATCGGAAGATGTAAAAAAGAGCATGGTCGCGGAACCGGCTACAGACTATTCTGTTCCGCGCAGATTCAGTGCCGCGCCGGATACAGGAATACAGAGGCACGCCGGCAGAAGGATGTAAAAAGAAAGACAGGGGGCATACGGTCAATCCTGTATGCTCCCTGCCTTATAAAATGAAGAACGCTCTTCAAGTATGCTGTCTTATGACTCGCCTTAGGAGCTTATTATTTTTATAAGAAGGTTATAATTCAATTCACTATTTACAAAAGATAAGACATTTCATATAAAAAGACCGACTTATTAAAGCGGTCTTTAATTTTGTGATGAGATGCTTAAGCAGTTAAAAACTGCGCCACCATTTCTTTTTTTTATTAAGGGCAGCAACGCCAATAATTGCTATACCGCCCACTATTAACCACGGTGCAGTCACTGGGTTAAGCAATGCTGCGGCGACACCTGCGCCAACTTTTGTACCAGCTGTAGCACCAACGACTTTGGTAAAGAGTGCAGTTTTACCAATAGCCGCTGCTCCTGCAACTTTTCCTACAGCAGCGGTGCTTGCCATTCCAGCACCAAACTGAGCAACTTTATCGTTTGTTAAATCGTCCATATCCATGATATTAGAATTGAATCGGTAAAACAATGGTCACATGCAAATATAATAATAAAATTTGAATTTGTCAATAGCTTTGCTAAAAATATCATCATATTTTAGCGGCGTTTGAGAAGGTGCTTCAGCAGCGGGTCTGCCGAGATACGGCGTATCTCGTCGAAAACGATTTTCTTGACCTGCTTCTTGATGCCATCGTAATTGTCCTGTATGGTACGCTGCATCACGCACTCCCCGGTCGCTTTGTCGATGAAGGGGTTTATGACCGGAATCTCCGCATACCGCGCGGTCTCCGCCTTGACCTTGTCGTTGTCAACCACAATTTCGGCATGAAAGATCTTCTGGTCTATGCGCTCGTCAAAATTGTCGCTGACGGCACCGACAAACATACCCTGCGTGAGCGTCGAGATTTTGCTCGGAGGAATCAGGCTGTCCATCTGGGTATTGAAGGAATGGCTCACATCCTGACGGTTAATCGACACCGACTGACGCTTCTGTAATACCTTTCCAAACCGTTCCGAGAGCGTCCTGGCGGTCTCGCCGACGACCTGCCCGGAGAAGATGTTACCCACGGTATTCATGACGACTGCGGCTTCCTTGTCGCCGTAATCGCGCTTCAACTGTGAGAAGTCCTGAAAACCGAGGCAGACAGCAACCTTGTTGCTTCGCGCGGTGGCGATCAGATTGTCGAGTCCCTTGAAATATATCGTCGGCAACTCGTCAATTATCACGGCGGATTTAAGCCTGTTCTTCTTGTTGATGAGCTTGACGATACGGGAATTGTAAAGGCCGAGTGCCGCGCCATAGATATTCTGGCGGTCGGGATTGTTGCCAACGCACAGTATCTTCGGATGTTCAGGATTGTTGATGTCAAGCGAGAACTCGCTGGCCGACATTACCCAGTAGAGCTGCGGGGAAATCATCCTCGTGAGAGGGATTTTCGCCGACGCTATCTGACCCTGAAGCTGCTCCTGCGCCCCGCCGAGCCAAGCGTCCATGAACGGGGAAAGATAGTTTTCAAGTTCGGGATATGATGTGAGTATCGGGAAAATATCCTCGTATGGGCGGCATAGAAACTCAATCGCATGGGGGAAGGTACAATATTTGCCGTCCTTGTAAATGCGGAGGAACCAGATTATTGCTGCAAGCAATATTATCGGGGATTCCACAAAGAAATCGCCCTGCTTGCTCACCCAAGTTTTGTTAAGGTTGAGCATTATGGTATATGCCGATTCGTATGCATCGGAAATGTCGGTCATAAACTCCGGGGCAATCGGGTTGCACCGGTGTGAGCGCATCGGGTCGTCGAAGTTGATCACACGGAACTCAGGCACAACACCCTTGTATTTTTCCGTATGCGCGTTCAGATGATTCATTGCTATGACCGACAGGTCCGGAAACTTGAAGTCATAGATATAGGCGCTGTAACCCTTTTCTATGCACTGTTTTATATAATTGTTCACCACGGCGTATGACTTGCCGGAACCGGGAGTGCCGAGGACGATAGTGGCGCGGAACGGGTTAACAACATTTATCCATCCCTTGTTCCACCGTTTGTTATAGTAGAAACGTGTGGGAAGATTCACGGAATAGTCGTTTGCCTTCAGCTCCGTCTCCTGCATGAACGATTCATTCTCGTTGTTGAAACGGTCATCCATAAGGTTGCCTTTCAGCATACGTCCCCTCCACACGCCTCCGAACAGCAACGCCACATATCCCGTGACGGTACATATTATATAGGAGTAAAGCCATTCTTTGGCCGGCATCCACCAGCAACCGAAATAGAGGAACATACCTGCGGTGATGGCTATTATTATATGTTTCCACCTGATGCTCTCTTTCTTGACACCTTTCGTGCCGAAACAAGAAAGGGCCAGAAGGAGAAGGGCGAACCATTTGGCGTTGTTGGGATTGTGGAACAGCCCGCAGGCATTGTCCAGATTGTTCAGTATCTTGTATGCGGTGGAATAGAACCAGCCGCTTTCCACGGTCTTTATACCCGTGAACCACAGCATATTCGCGGCCACAAGCACAAAACTTATGCCGCGCATGAAATCCATTATTTTGGCTAACGCCCGGAGGTCGTCTTCCTGTTGGCTCATAATAAATTGATATAATGTTGAAAATTACAGTTTAGGGCCACGGCGCTTTTTCTTCTTACGCCGCTGCATGGCGCGGTAGAAGGCTTCCTCCTCCGCATCGAATCCGGGGCCGGTATGGAAAAGGTCAAGACCGGGAATTGTGGGCATATAGTCATCAGACGATGTGTTGCCCTGCCGGAACTGCTGCTGCGACTGACCTTGATCGTGCTGCTGACCCTGCGATGTTCCGGATGCGCCCGCGCCTCCTGATGTCTGTTGCCCTGCCGCACTGGATTGGGAATTACCCGAACCGGGTTGTTGAGTGTCAGGCTGTGGCTGTTCCTGCCGGGTATCCGTCTGAACGGGTACAACCGACGGTCTTTCTCCGGCTGTGAACCACTGCTCAAGAGCGTTGGCGGAGAACTGTTTGCCCAGACGCGAACCGTTGAGGACAGTCCTTGTATTGTGGTCTATGAATGTCGCGCCGTATATGCGCCCGGTATCGGTATGGCGCAGGACAAGGTCGATGTTCCTCTCTTTGAGCTTGGCGATGAAATCATCCTTGCCCGAAGATTCAGCCATTGCCTCCGATACAGCTTGCTTGGTCGGACGGATGTCGATGTTGTCTTTCGCCCGCTCCATCCGTCCGTCCATCGCCGCTCGGCTGGCGAACTTGCCGAGGCGGGAAGCCTTGAACGGCGATGCTATCGTATTGCCGTTGTCGTCAGTGGCGAAATATACAAGACCGTGATACTCCCGTCCATTGACCCTGCCGTCGGTCTGCTCACACCTGATGTTATACAGTCCGAGTATGGCGTTATACTCTCCTATGGTCTGGAACCGATAACGCATACCCACCATTTTGACCGTGTTGGCAACCTGCCGCTTGATGTCGCCTGAAGGATCGATTTTCCTGATGGGCATATCCGGAGTGATTCTCTGACGCTCGGCGGTGTGAAGATTGTACTTTCTTTCCAGCTCACGACATATATCCTTACTACGGTAGTAATTATTTTTATCAGATACAGCCTTGCCGTCTGTCCCAACACGGAGGGCAACTATATGGATATGGTGCCGGTCGATGTCCATATGTTTGAAAATAAGATAAGGCATATCTCCCAGACCCATTTTCTGCATATACTCGTGTGCCAGTGCCGTGTAGTCGGTGTCGCTCAGGCGGTCGTCGGGATGCGGATTGAGGGAAATGTGCATCATCGGTCTCTCGGTCTTCGTATGCGACGGCATCCAACGCATGAAGTCCTCATATACACGGTGGATATTCACCGTGCCGGAACCGTCATTATATATTTTGTTGGTGTCGAGCAACCGGCCCTTTTCCTTGTTGATCTTCTCCCCGTTGTAGCAGATTGCGCCGTAAAGGGAGTTGCCTAACGAGATTTTTGCGACCATGCCTCATCGAATTGCCGGGCCAGAGAGACGATCTCCATGCTGATTCTCACCAGCTCGGTGGTCTTCTGTTCCAGATTATACAGGGCTTTCATCGCCTTTCTCTCGTTGAAATTCTCCCTTAGTGTCTTCACGATCATGGCGTATTCGACGCCGACAGTACGGTAAAGGGAGTTAAGAGAGGATAGTTTGTCGATAAACACCCGTGTGTTCTCGTCCATATAAAAGACCTTGAACGGCTTTTCAAACAGCACCATCTTGATGAACGCCGACATGGATTCTACCTGAACCTTATCATACATCGACATCAGTGTGGCCTGTTCGGTGGCAGTGAAGTTGACGGAACATCTGAAAACGGTGGTGTCGGCCTTCGGCTTTCTGCCGGCCCTCTTTCTATTGTCAGTCATAAGTCGTGCAATAAAAAGGGTAATCAAATCTGCGGAGCGCAGAATCGGGAATGGGGAGGGCGACTTCGGAGCCATCCCAACCCAAGCTCGCTTGGCAAGGGTGATGTGCTGCAAATTCCATTTGGTGCAGCACATCACATACCTTGCAGAATCCCGACGGATTCCATTGCGACATACAGAATCAGAAGGCTTGATTGCACCAAATAACAATAGGCTTTATACAGAAAAGGTAACTATAATCGGGATAGCCAACTGTTTCAATTACTTGGAATATCAACATTGGCAGAATCCGACTTCTTTCAATGAGAAAAAATAAGATTTGGTGAAAGATGCGGATTATATATATCAATACGCGCTATATAATGCTTTCGAGATTGTGATTCGGTTAATGCTCATTGCTACAGATAGTTGCTTATTGAAGGCTTGATTGCAAGGGTGCTGTTAGTACGTATTGACGTATGAACGTATTGACGTATGAACATATGAACGTATGGATGTACATACGTATGAACATATGACTGAATGAACTTATGAGCAGATGGATGTCAAGCCTTATGGATGAATGACAGGAAGAATTGCCGTTTGAATGCCTTGCTGATTCGCCAATCAGTCAGATTACTGATTGCAAGAACAATCAATCGGTAGAAGATTTTTCGATGGTGCACAACCCAACTATTATAACCTTGATTTCTCGGAATACATCTTTGAAACCATACTTTCCAAGGTTGCCTTGGAAAAGTTTCCTGTCAATGTGGAATTTGCTGATTTAAGCTGATAGCCAATTGAGTCCAATATATCGCTTATGTGCTGGGCTTCTTGGCGAGATTTCGCGGATTGACACAAAATGCTTTTTAAGTCTTCTACCGCTTGGTCTATTTGTTGTTCAACAGTCATAGTCATTCAAATTTTATTTCCCAGGTACCTTTCTTTGTTGCTCCTTTACGACAAAGAAATACACCTTTATTTTCCATTTTTTTTCTCAAAGTCCGCACCTGATCTATGGTCAGATTCAATTCTTCCGCCATCTTGGACAATGTTATAGAGGGCATTGCTATAATCAGAAACAGCAGATTGCATTGAACTTTCGTCAAATCGCGATTATTGATTGCGTCAATAATTTCTTTGGGGAGTTCTTTGGTTTCTTTGGGATTTTCTTTGGTTTCTTTAGTTCCTGTGGCGGAATAGCCTGTTTGTATGCCGTTTTCTTCGCCACTCGATTTGATGGCTTCTTCGGAAGCCACGTTCTTTGTCGGTCGTTTGAAGGTAACGATTACAAAACCTCCGTCCCAACGCCATGTTGGTTCCTCAACGCCTTGTTCGCGGCAGGCGTCCATTATACGTTTTGCTCCGGAACCCCAGCTTTCCAGATAAGTTGACTTATACAGGGCTTCAGCAATCTTTAGATTGTAGGGATATGACTCATGCGGCTCCTTGATAGATTCGGATGAGATTTGAGGAGGGAATATGCCTGGGTTGGCAATCTCTATGCGGTCATCGTAGATTGCGATACTTCCTGTCAGATTATGCTTCTCCCATTGACGATGGCACAGACTATTGATCAATGCCTCGCGTAAAGCGTGATATGGCACTTCAAGGCGTTCTTCGCGCTGAAGGCTGTGGTTTGTAATCTTTCCGCTGAGATTGAGGTGCTTGAAGAAGAAAGCCATACCTGCGTCAAGCAGGTCAAAGAAATTGCCCTCTGCGCGTTGGTTGTCGATAAACTCATTCTTATCGTTACCCAAGAAGCGGGCCATCCGAAGCCGAAACTGCGGATACTCTTCGATATTGTTTGAGAAAAGCATCACCGCTCCATTGGTCGGGTTGCCGTTTTTCAGAAGATTCCATTTCGCCAACGTGTCGTCAATAGGCGCACTCATGGCACTTGCTGGGATTCTGCCGCCTTCAACGCCAAGCCGGATACACCCTCTGATATGTTTCTCGTTCAAGTCGGCAAGCGTAACACCATCTGCCATCTGACGCTCCCACGCATACACCTGAGGCTGATGCGCCCGGATTCGTTCATCATACATCTCATGAGGCATTACCTTCGTTGTGCTTTCGACTTTATAATAAGGGCATCCGTGGAAGGTATGTGGACGCTCTCCCCACACCCAGCCATCAAAGTGCATGGCAATCACTTTATTGCCAAGACGGTCAGGCACATCAACGTAATAAATCTTCACATCGACAGCTGGCTCTAATCCTGCAACAGCCTGTGCGATTTCACGTTTCGTTGTTTCCGTAACCTGCTGTCCAAGAATCTTCAATCCTGTCGGCGCAACACCAAAAATCAACCAACCACCATCTGTGTTGAGAAACGCACACGCCGAATGCATACCGTCTTTCAGTTCGCCGGTAGTCTTTTTCAGTTCCAAAGTCCTCGACTCGTCCGCCGCAATCAATGCCTTTATATTGTCAATCGTCATAAGGGGAATTTTTATGATGTCCTATATCTCAAAATTCTTTGTGCTAATCGTACGATAAATATATTTATCATAACCTACACTGCTATTTTGGAGAAGTATTGTTTGATTGTTTTGGTTTGTCAAATATGAAATCTAATTCCATTTTGAGAGCATCTCTTCTAGCTGGGAGTCGTTCATTTTTTGATTTCGTGAATGCTTCACAATACACTTGCATATTCCCGCAGATTGTTAAGCATATCTGATGTATAAAATGAGTAATATTTGAAAGCTCAGATTCATTAAAAGAATAGTGTCCCGACTTTTTGGTGCCATGCGCAATTTCCCCTCTATATCTGAAAAGAAGTCTTAATACATTGCCAATTGTAAAATAATTGAATCGATCTCTAACGGATTTGATTAGCCATTCAAAATCATCAGATGAATGGTCTTTGTATAATTTAATGGTTTGAAGAATTGCAAATTCAATATCCAAATTGTGCTCAAATGTATATGATTCGTTTTTCCAGGTAAAATTATTGTCCGATATAAAACAATACTCTAAAATCATATAGAAATGCAAATATGCAAGTCTATATTCTCGTTTTGTCAAATAGTTCGTGGCCTCTCTGTAAAAGTTATACGGTATAATAGCTTCAGGCATTACACGCTCTAACAGGACAATACTTGAAAGGTTTGATTCAGAGAGAAATCTTAACTTAGGTTGCTTAAATTGTTGTTTTGCAATTGATATTCTTGTTAAATTTTCAAAAACTGGAATCCCAACATACCACAAAAGTTCTAATGTGTCTTGATACAAAATTTTGCGGATGCCATAATTAAACCCCGCAATTGCTTCGATATGTTGTAGAAGTTGAATATAATTATAATATGCTTTTTCTTCAGGAACCAAGAACAAAGAATATTCATTATTGATGATTCCTTTTATTTTTAATCTATCGGATGCATCCACTTTTTTTAATAGCAAGATTTTATACACACCTTCTTCTATGGAAATGGAAACTTTGAAGCCATGTGTATGCGTAGAAATTGGGGCTTTAAGGCAAAAATCCCCAACTACAACTGCTTGTACACCAAAATATAAAACGTTGCCGTTCGGAACAATTGTCGTAAGTATTTCGGATTGATTTATATTATTCATATTAGTTAGATAGTATTTTTAGAATCTATGATGAGATATAATCCTCTAATCGCACGACTCATCGGATATAAGCAATTGATATAAATAAGGATGAATGTAGTAAATATCGTTCCCATTATTTATGTCAATCTGGGTTATAGCATATTTAGGGTGAAAAACATCAGTGCCGGGAAGTTGATAAGCAAATTCGTTGAAATTGAAATACTCGCCTCTTTCTCGATGACATACTCTGGCGAGAGGATCATTATCAACAATTTCAAAAGTCAATAACATTCGCAATTCAGCACGTACAATCTGATTGGTCGCGGCATACCAAAATTTCACTTTCGTACATTCTAAACGCCATTGCTCATCTTCATATTCGCGATTTTTTCTTTGTTGCTGCTCTATTTGAATCTTACGCCTATAATTATTCACTATGAAAATTATTATAAGTAATAAGAAATATACCGTAATTATTAAGGCTGCTATCCCTGCAATAGCTACTTTGTTAGAGAACCAAATCCATGCTCCAACAACTCCAATCGCGGCGACAAAAGCGTTAAAGTGTATTTTATTCAGAAATGCTTCTTGCCAGCTCATAATCAATCATGCTGTTTATAGTTTTCAACTTGGACGAATACAACGTTCAATATCTTAATCAGTGTATTCTTACCCCTTACCCATAAATGACAGGGGAATAAAACAATTATAATTCATCAAGATATTGAAGAAGAGTTTTCAACGTAATTGCACCTTCCACTTCTTTGGATTCAAATACCATAAAGTATCGGTATTTATCTCCGGCAAGGGCTGCCCAATCTTTACCTAATCTTATCTTGTCAACACTCTCTGCGTTTGCAAGATGATCGCCTTTCGTTTCGATAAGAAGAGTCCTTCCAGACTTCATTCTTACAATAAAGTCCGGATAGTGGTTGATAAACCCATTTATGACAAATTCTTTTCTGTCTCGGTTACGGTGCCAGAAAAGGACGTTAGGATGTTCGGCAATGGCTGCGATTGCGTCATACTCGAATCCATTGACTCTTTCCTCGGCCACATATAGTCCTTTGTCAATTCCAATCAGTTCATCGTTAAGCGTGGTTTTGTCAACGAGGGTATAATGTGGTTTAAGTTTAACTCGACCGATGCTGAGCCATTTTGTGAAAGTCTTGCGGCGATGCTCTCTCAACAGCAATTCTATTTTTTCCTTAATAGCATCACGAGTGAGATAAATGTTATCAATCAGATTCTCAATCTGGTCGGCATCCAATCGCTCAATGGCTCGTTTTACGTATTTCTTGATTGCGTGTTCACCAACATCATCTAGTTTTATCATTCCGGCAAGCTGTCCGCTAATTCCCTCTTTTTTGATTGATGCAGACTTATCGACATATTGATTACGGATATAATCTGTAAGACTTTGATTGTTTTTTCTGACGGCGTCTCCTGATTCGGCCACATCTATAGTTATCCCGGCAGGACGAACTATGGTGAAATCTATATCAGCATCTTTTGTTGACAGTTCAAAGTCTTCCGACAACATCGATTTTTCCAGCGGTATCCACTCTTCATTAGCAAAAAATACAGATTGAGAGGTTTTAGTATAGAAGATTGGCAGATTCATATCTTGCGCAACTTCCCTGAATTGACTTTTGATCGGATAATACTTTTCCTTTGGACTTATATATTCAAGTGGGTCTATATCTCCTTTGTCCGTCAGTTCTTCAATAATCTGAACATACTCATCACTCACTTGAATTGCCTGTCGCTGAAGTTGCTGAATATCCGCAGAAACTGTCTCAGCCTCAATCTCATTTTTAAACTCTTCTATATTGTTTATTTCAAGATCAAAGTCCTCACTTTGTTCTGTTTCAATATCTTTATCCCCAATATCTGTATTGACAGGAAACAGAGGCTTAATCTCAGGAGCGGGTTGCGAATTTGTGACTTCTAAAGACTCCGGTGTGACATCACGGAAATCTTTACGGCTGAACCCCACTTTCTGCAACGAGCGTATGATTCCGTCAATGGTGTTGCGGAAATCATTGCTTGAAGTGAAGACGTATGAGAGATTCAATAGGCTGATGGGATGTTGAGTAGTGTATGGCTGACGCAGGATGCGGCCTAAAATCTGTTCTACATCCACTTTGCTGGTCTTATTGGCAAGCGTGGCGAGAATATAAGCAAACGGACAATCCCAACCCTCTTTAAGAGCGTTGACCGTAATGATGTATCTAACTTCACAGTCGCGGCTCATAAGGTCGATACCTTTGAGTTCATTCTTATTTGCCGTCTTGATCTTGATTTGGTTTTCAGGAATGCCAACGTCAATCAATTGTCGCTTGATCTTGTCGAATGTTACGTTATCTTCATCAGTTTTCGGCTGAGCTTGAAACAAGACAATAGGACGGATGTATCTACCACCATTTGCTTCATTTTCCTTTGCTAATCTTTCAAGACTATTACGCATCCTGATAGCTGCACTCAGCACATCTCGGGGAGAGTTGCGATTTTCTACAATTACCGGCAGTTTTACCATATTCTCCTTCTTCAACTGCATGGCATCTACAAATGACACGATATTACTTTTATCGCGTGGTGTGGCCGTCAGTTCAAGAATGAAGCGAGGATTGAGATTCGCCAACATCTCATCACGAAGATTTGTGCGGAAGTTATGACTTTCATCCACAATGACAACAGGATTCTGCTGTGCTATAACCTGAATGAGTGCTGTGGGGTCTGTACCGGGAATCAGTTTTTCAGGGTGTGGAAAATGCTTTGATAGCTCAAAAAAGTTCTCATTCTCCCGATAAGCTTTAGGCTTATTCTGTTCAGACGAGACATCTTTCTTAGCCTTGACGGTTTCTACAAAAGACTGGGCACTCAGTACCAAAATGATGAGCTCCGACTGCAATTGCTCCAGTTTGAGTCCTGCCCCATGTGATGCTGATTCTTTATCTACTACCGTAACCCGATGGCTAAAAAGTGAGTTAATTGTTTGACGATAGGGATGTGTGGGAGTCTGTAATTTTTCAAGAGTCTGTTTCAAGATAGTGTCGCTTGGCACAAACCATGCAACAACCTTTGGGAAATCACCTGTCTGCAACGATTGGAATATTCGACCGATAGCATTGCATGCAATGAGTGTCTTCCCACCTGCGGTAGGTACTTTCAATGTGACACGCGGCACATTCTTGATTGTGTTGGCGTATGGGCGCAAGTAGTTGCTATCCATATTATGAATGGATACACCGCGACATTCCTCCCAATATCGGTTAAAGGCCTCCGAAAGCGAATGGCTTTCGTTTAGGATATGGATGTAATCATCCAAATCCTTCAGCGTCTGATGTTGATAATTTTTCAGTTCCATATCAGAATCGGTTTATGTCGCGTGGAATCTTTTTGAAAGTAATGTTCATTCTCGCCAATTGCTCTTTGCTGATGGTGCAGACATCGGCATAAATTACATAATGGTCGGCTTTTGTGGGTACTATACTTAGGGTGTCATGACTCAAAGTGGTAAGTTCGTTGGGTTTGTAATAGAAAAAGTATCCGGTACCATCATTGTAATCGAGAAGATAGGGATAATCTTTGCTTTGAGGTCGCGACAAGTACTGGCGTGTTTCCGAAAAGTAGATATATTCTCTGATTTTAACTTCACCTACACTTTCATTCAGAGTATCTTCATCGGTGAAAAGATTTTCTCCTAACTCATAAAAGTCGAATCCGCCACCAAGACCGGGCATAAGGCCGTCAACATTCAGTTCGCCGACTACCACAATTGCGTTATCTTTTACTGTCGGTTTAGCTATTTTAGCGAATCGCTCGGCATTTGCCTCTCTGATTGAGTTGGCTTCCTCTAAAAACTGTGGAACTTTCGGTAGATTTGCCGAGGTCAACCCCTGACGGTATAGTTCTTCTTTGACCGTCCCTTTATAGGGATAACCCGCCATCACACGGCGTACTCGTTCTGCCGTAATAGTCTCAGCATAATCCATAAGCTCTACAAGTACAAATTTGCGATTCCCTTTATCTTTCTTGTTTTGTGAAAGTACAGCATGAGCTGTTGAGCCGCTACCGGCAAAAGCATCCAACACAATTGAATCCTCGTCAGTTGAAACCTGAACTATACGTTCAATTAGTGAGGATGGCTTCGGGGTCTCAAACGGACTGCGACCACTGAAGATTGCTTTCAGTTCTTTTGTGGCCGCATCTGTATGACCAACTTCGGTAAAGTCCCAGAACGTAGTAATCAATTTGCCCTCTACGGCATTCAGATAAGTTTTTCTTGCTATACCTCCATAACCATTTTTTGTGAAGTAAAAGCGAGGCCACGGACCGGTTTCTAACACCTCTTGAGCTTTCTTGCGTGATTCTTCAAGAGAGCTTTTTAGTATTATCGCTTTCACTCCGGAACGGACCGTTTCAACAGGAACTCCGCAAATCTCAGCACGTTTTTCGGCATCGTTCAATTCAAGGAGTTCATATTCGCACCAACCGTTCATTATATCAAGCAGATCCTGTTGTCCAATCGGCCAACAACGTCCCGTTGTGGGATAAATTAAGCGTCCTGTAAATGGACTTTGAACAGCATATACCATCCCTTGATGTGTTGATGCACTCGGTGCAAAAGCATCGCTGTTGCGCCAGAGTGTAATATCATTATCAGGGTTCTTATATACTGAATTCATTTCTTCGTCACGTTCCAGCCTTTTGGATAGCCATTCTTTGGACTTACTGTAAACGAGGACATGATCTGTTTCTGTGGGAATACCCTTGGAATCATTTCGTGGTGAATAAGTCTTATGCCAAATAACGTCTCCCTTGAAACAATATACACCAAAAATATCGTCACAAATGGTACGCAGACGCGACACTTCATTATCGTCAATAGAGATAAAGATAGCGCCTTTCTCAGAAAGCAACTGGCGCAATAACACCAGTCGTGGATACATCATACATAGCCATTTATCATGGCGTGTGAAATCCTCTCCCTCTGCTCCGACTACTTCGCCGAGCCATCGGAGAATATGAGGATCATTTACATTATCATTGTAACGCCATTTCTCATTCCCCGTATTGTAAGGAGGATCTATATAAATGCAATCTACTCGTCCTTCATATTCTGGAAGAAGAGATTTAAGGGCGGCAAGATTATCACCATGAATTATCTTATTCCCTGTTCCGCTTGGCGCAGTGCTGTCAGGGTATTTACTATTAAAGCCATAACGATGCTCCAATACGCGGAAAGGCACATCGGCATGATGGGTGATAATCTTTTCTTTTCCAATCCAGTTGAGAGACGGCATACTATTATTTTGAGCTTTGAATTAAATCTTTAATATCAACATCCAATAATTCTGCTATGCGATTGAGAGTAGGTAAATCTGGCTGAATCGCATTGGTACACCATTTGGATATGGTCGTGGGATTCTTTTCCAATTCTGTCGCCAGCCATTTACTGGTTTTCTTCTTTTCGCAGAGAACTATTTTTAGCCGATTTAAGTCTTTCATCATATCAAATTTGTATGAGATGCAAATTTAATGAAATATTCCAATATGCGCAATGATAGTTGCAGTAATTGAATGATAAACCATCTCAAAGGGTGGATAGTATGATATATAAACGCCGCCGAGATGGCGCTGTGTCTCTCTCTGAAGTATAATCGTTATTTCCCACTAGGATTGACATTTAGGAAGATTTCTCCGAACTAGTTCAAACGAGCCATGGTTTTCGGCATATTCCCTGAGTAACATACCGCTCATCATGCAGTGCGTAGGTACTTCAAGGGTGTTTGTCTAAGAGGCCGTCTAATGCTGTTGAATGGGATGCACATCTGGTATAAAAGGCGCAAATCGACGCAGTTAAAAATCTCTAACGGATGACAAATAATTCAAATCCATTTTCTCTTGCTTGCCGCCATCTTCTCTCAAAGTACACTATTAGTACACTACAATCTACAAATATTGCTTATAATCAAATAGTTGCAGATACATATAGAAATTTCTCAGGTTTTCACTCGAAGGATAAGCAAAACGCTTCCGATTTTAATATGTCTGCCGACAGATGTCGACGCCGCAAAGTTAGTAATTTATTTCTAAATCCAAAAGAATTATTGAATTTTCGTTTTTTTCATTACGATTTCCCGCTATTTATGCCCCTTCATTAGTGCTGCAGCCGCAACAAATAGCCCGACCTCCATCCCACCAATTCCTGATTGATTAGGATTATCCCTCCATATCCCGCCAAAAAAATCGATAAATCTCGAATAATCCCGATTATCCTTATGTCCAACTAAAAAACTCGTTTAATCTCGATAAATCCCGATTAGTCCCGATTAATCTGGATAAATCGGGCGTATAGATTACTTGAGCTTCATCCCCTGTAGAATGAGCATGCTATGCGAGCGAAGCCTTTAGCCTTCCTCTAAAACCAAGAAGGCAGCCAGAGATTGACTCGGCTGCCTTCTTGGTTTTTATATTGCTTGGGAGGGATTAGCGGGCGATGGATTCGCGGATTTTGTCGACGATGTAGCGGACGTGGTCGTCGGTCACCCAGGGGCCGGCGGGGAGGCAGATGCCGACTTTGAAGAGGGATTCGGCGGTACCGTTGACGTAGGCCGGGGCATCCTTATAGACCGGCTGTTTGTGCATCGGCTTCCACAGAGGGCGCGATTCGATGCCGGCGGCGTCGAGGTATATGCGCAGGGCCTCGACGTTGTCGTCGGGCTGGCAGTCGGTGATGGCCGACTCGGTGGCGTGGGTTACGCCCGCAGCGCCGCCGACGGCGCCGGTAATTACCTTCTTGTAGGCGTTCTCCTGGCCCTTTATGCGCAGCGCCGGGTCGAGCGTGGCCGTGCAGAGCCAGAAGTTGGAGTCGTATTCCGCCGCCGGCGCCTTATGCATTTCGATGCCTTCAACCCCTGCGAGCAACTCCTCATACAGCGCCTGCACATGGCGATGATGGGCGATATGCTCGTCAACCACCGTCATCTGTCCGCGGCCTATGCCGGCGCAGATGTTGGACATGCGGTAGTTGTAGCCGATGGCCTCGTGCTGGTAATAGGGGTAGCTCTCGCGGGCCTGGGTGGCGTACCAGAGGATTTGGCGGGCCTTGTCGGCGTCGGGGCAAATCAGGGCGCCGCCGCCGGAGGTGGTTATCATCTTGTTGCCGTTGAAGGAGAGCACGCCGTACTCGCCGAAGGTGCCGAGCACCTGGCCGCGGAAGCGCGAGCCGAAGCCCTCGGCGGCATCCTCGATTACGGGGATGCCGTAGCGGTCGGCCACCTCCATGATGCGGTCGATCTTATAGGGCATGCCGTAGAGAGCCACCGGGATAATAGCCTTGGGCTTGCGGCCGGTCTTTGCGATGCGGTCCTTGATGGCCTCCTCAAGCAACTCGGGGTCCATGTTCCACGTCTCGCGCTCGGAATCGACAAAGACCGGCGTAGCGCCCAGATAGGTAATGGGATGCGATGAAGCGCAGAAAGTAAACGACTGCACAATCACCTCATCACCGGCTCCGACGCCGC
>OLHE01001061.1_pt1 | contig 19022 bp, 13 predicted proteins | sample 1605821 | NCBI WGS metagenome assembly OLHE01 (sample SAMN03283250) | human gut metagenome | biome: human-associated habitat; material: feces | host: Homo sapiens | place: USA | collected 2013
TAATAAAGTAGGCGATTACCGCTTTTGTGCCGTCTGCGGATTTTCCTATCACGATGCCTCTGCCGTGATAAGCAAGAGAGTTAAGCTCTTTTTCAAGTGTTACAACTTCCATATAGCCTCCTGTTGATTACAGCGTGCCGAGATAGCACACCGTCTGATATAACACGGTCACATGACCGTCCGTTACAAATTCGTCAAACGCTTTTTCAAGCTCCGATAAAAATTCCCTGTAATTGCCGTCACTGCTTTTCGGTGCGTGTGAACGTGACAGCGTATCTCCGATAAACTGTTCCTTTGTCATAAGAAACGGGTTATCGTATGTGAAAACCTTGCAGTCGCCCAAATATACTTCTTTGAAGAATTTGTCGCCCTCTTTTTCCTCATCAACGCCGTTATGTCCGACAAAGACGTGCCCCGTGTGGAATGTTTCGCAGTACCTTGTAAAGATCTCGTCACGCCTTGCCCAAAAATCATTCCGCACACGTCTGTTCCATATAACAGCAAGTTTTCCGTTCGGTTTCAGTATACGTTTACATTCATTTCTGAACATATCCTTATCAAACCAGTGAAATGCCTGCGCTGTGGTGATTAGGTCAAAAGAACTTTGCGGCAATCCTGTGTTTTCGGCACTGTTTTGTACAGCCGTGATATCCGGCAGATTTGCTCTCAGCACCGAATACATATCGCCGTTTGGCTCAACTGCTGTTACATTGCGGAATTTTCCGAGAAGTGCCTTTGTAAATATGCCCGTTCCTGCGCCGATATCGGCAACACGGCTGTTTTCATCTCCGTGTATTTCATTATAAAGAACGTTAATCAGTGCCGTAGGGTATGTGGGACGGTACTTGTCGTATATTTCTGCTTTACCGCTGAACTTTTCTTCGTTCATTATTCCTCCACTATAGTTATGCCGTCTTTCACGGTTATCTTTCCCTCGCAGAAAAGACGCGCGGCATGGGGGAGTATCTTCCACTCCGCCTGCTCCATAACACGTTTCTGAAGAATTTCGGGGGTGTCGCCGTTTTTGACCTCAACTGCCTTTTGCAGAATGATAGGTCCTGCGTCACATTCCGCTGTTACAAAATGAACGGTAGCGCCTGTTACCTTCACGCCCTTTTTAAGCGCTTCCTCGTGAACGTGAAGTCCATAGTAGCCCTTTCCGCAGAAAGAGGGGATAAGGGCAGGGTGAACATTTATCATCTTATACTTGAACGCATCGCATACCTGCTTGTCAAGTATTGTCATAAAGCCTGCGTAGATAACAAGGTCAGCCTGTTCTTCTTTTAAAGCGTCAGCCATAGCCTTGCTGTAAGCGGCAACATCGGCATAATCACGCCTTGCGAGCACTCTTGTCTTTATGCCGTTATCTGCGGCTCTTGTCAGTGCATATGCATCGGGCTTTGACGCGATAACGCAGGTGATCTTACCTCCGCCGAGCCCTTCGGACTTTTCGGCATCGATAAGTGCCTGCAGGTTAGTTCCGCCGCCCGATACAAGTACAACGATATTTTTCATATTACTCAATTATGATGCCCTCGTCACCCTTGATTATTTCACCGATACAGTAGCTTTCAACACCTGCATTTCTGAGTATCTGTACAGCTTCATCGGCGTCGTCCTTGTCAACTACAACGGTCATGCCGATACCCATATTGAAAGTATTGTACATATCGTGTTCGGAGATGTTTCCGACTTCCTGTAAGTGCTTGAAGATGTAAGGTACTTCATAGCTGTGCTTTGTGATCTTTGCTGTGAAGCCGTCAGGGAGTGAACGCGGTACGTTCTCGTTAAAGCCGCCGCCTGTGATATGCGAGATAGCCTTTACCTGCTTCTTTGAGATAAGCTCTAATATGGGCTTAACGTAGATCTTTGTAGGTGTAAGGAGTGTTTCACCGAGAGTTTTTCCTGTGGGGAGGACTTCATCGAGAACTTCCTTGCTGTTTATGTTGAACACCTTTCTTACAAGAGAGAAGCCGTTTGAATGAACGCCTGTGGAAGCAAGGCCGATTATGATGTCGCCTTCCTTTACGGTGCTGTTGTCGATTATCTTTGACTTGTCAACGACACCTGTTGAATAGCCTGCAATGTCGTATTCGTCCTCGGGCATCATACCGGGGTGCTCTGCGGTTTCGCCGCCTATAAGCGCACAGCCTGACTGTACACAGCCGTCTGCAACACCTTTTACTATAGCGGCTACCTTTTCAGGTACGTTCTTGCCTATAGCGATATAGTCAAGGAAGTAGAGGGGCTTTGCACCGCAGCAGATTATATCGTTTACGCACATAGCAACTGCATCTATACCGATAGTATCATGCTTGTCCATCAGCATAGCAAGCTTCAGCTTTGTGCCGACACCGTCTGTACCCGAAACGAGTACGGGCTCCTTGATATCCGAAACATCAAGCTGGAACAGACCGCCGAAACCGCCGATACCTGTAAGTACACCGGGGATATTGGTGCGTTCAACGTCCTTTTTCATCAGACGAACGCCCTCGTAGCCTGCGGTAACGTCAACGCCTGCTGCCTTGTAGCTTTCTGAAAAACTGTTCTTCATAATAATAATTCCTTCCGTTTGGGGACTTTTGTCCTTATGTGGTGGCTTCTGATTTGCTTTCGCTTATTTTTCTGTCAAATTTATCCTTATACATTTCTGTCGGGATATCCGTAGGATATTCTCCGCTGAAGCAAGCCGTGCAATAGCCGCACTCACAGCCGTTTGCATGTACCGCAAGCTTCTTTGCGCTTTCAACGCTCAGGTATCCGAGTGAATTTGTACCGATTATATCGCTTATCTCTTCAACCGTGTGGTGACAAGCAATGAGATGATCCCTTGAATCAATATCCGTGCCGTAATAGCATGGGTTCAGAAACGGCGGAGCGGAAACTCTCATATGGACTTCCGTAGCGCCCGCCTCACGCAGTAATTTTACAATTCTGCCGCTTGTAGTGCCTCTTACAATAGAGTCGTCAATCAGCACCACACGCTTGCCCTTTACCACGCTTGCTACTACATTAAGCTTTATCCTTACCTTGTCCTCTCTTGACGATTGTCCGGGAGAGATAAAGGTCCTGCCGATGTACTTGTTTTTGATAAAGCCGATACCGTAGGGTATACCCGACTGGTGAGAATAGCCTATGGCGGCATCTATTCCCGAGTCGGGAACGCCGATCACTATATCAGCCTGCACCGGGTGTTCAAGCGCTAAGAAAGCACCTGCACGCAGTCTTGCCTCGTGCACCGATGCACCCTCGATGACCGAGTCCGGACGGGCAAAGTAGATATATTCAAAAACGCACATTGAATGCGGACGCTTGCCGCAATGGTCTTTTATAGAGCGTACTCCGCTCTCGTCAAATACAACGATCTCGCCGGGGAGAAGATCCCTTACGAACTTTGCACCTACTGAGTCAAGCGCACAGCTTTCGGAGGCTACTATATATGTTCCCTCCTCGGTCACACCGTAACAAAGCGGTCTGAAACCGTTTTCATCACGGGCGGCGATAAGCTTTGCGGGTGACATGATAACCAGCGAATATGCACCGTTTATCCTGTTCATGGCACGGTTGAGAGCCTCTTCTATAGACGGGGCTTCAAGCCTTTCCTTTGTTATAAGGTAGCTTATTACCTCTGTGTCGCTTGTAGTGTGGAAGATCGAGCCCTGCTTTTCAAGCTCGTGGCGAAGCTCATAAGTATTTACAAGGTTGCCGTTGTGAGCAAGCGCCATTCTTCCTTTATAGTGATTTACGAGGATAGGCTGAGCATTAAGGCGGGCATTGGCTCCGGTAGTGCCGTAACGCACATGACCTACTGCCATATTACCCTGTCCCAGTCCGTCAAGCCGCTCGGGAGTGAACACATCGTTCACAAGTCCCGTATCCTTGTAGGAGTTGAACACACCGTCATCGTTCACGACAATGCCGCAGCTTTCCTGTCCTCTGTGCTGTAATGCAAATAGTCCGTAATATGTGGTTGCGGCTACATTGGTCTTTTCTTTTGCAAAAACACCGAACACACCGCACTCTTCGTGCAAACCGTTTGTCAATGGAGTCATTCCTTTCCGTTCCAGCAATAAGTGCAAAGCTCACACTGTGGCTTGCCTATTGCCCGTACAGTACCCTCAAGCGACTGGAACTCAAGCGATGTCAGCTTTAATCTGCGACATATCTCCTCGCGGAGCTTCCTGCCTCTCTCTGTGTTGGTGTCACTGTACTCGTCGATAAATCTGATACCATCTGCACCCTCGGCCTCATCAATTATCTGTCTTGCAATCAGCTCCATCTCCGATGTACTGCGGGAGAAGTTGAGATACTTGCAACCGTACATTATCGGAGGACAGGCACTGCGCATATGTACTTCCTTAGCACCGTTCTCGTAGAGAAACTCTACCGTTTCTCTCATCTGTGTTCCTCTTACTATGCTGTCGTCAACGAACAGCAGCTTCTTGCCCTCAATAAGCTCATGGACCGGGATAAGCTTCATCTTAGCGACCTGATTTCTCATTGTCTGGTTGGTCGGCATAAAGCTTCTTGGCCATGTGGGGGTATATTTTATGAAAGGACGAGCAAACGGGATACCGCTCCTGTTTGCGTAGCCTATTGCGTGAGGTACGCCCGAATCCGGAATACCGCATACATAGTCAACGTCCGGCAGCTTACCGTTCTTTATATCGTTCTCCGCCATGATCTCGCCGTTGCGGGTTCGCATCGTTTCAACGGTCACACCCTCATATACCGCATTCGGATAGCCGTAATATGTCCACATGAACGAGCATATATGCATCTTGCTTTCATCGCCGTCGCTGAGCACCTCACAGCCGTCCGCGGTTATCATATCTATCTCGCCGGGACGAAGCTCTTTATATGTGCTGTAGCCGAGCTTCTGGAACGCGAACGATTCGAGCGATACGCAGTAGCCGTCACTTCTTTTTCCTACAATGATAGGAAGTCTGCCATACTGATCCCTTGCGGCGATAATTCCGTCCTTTGTGAGAATGATAAGTGACATCGTACCGTCGATCTTGCTCTGAGCATACCTTATGCCATCGGTAAAATTGTCCTTCTGTGCGATAAGCGCACCGATGAGCGAGCCTGAGTTGATACTTCCGCTGCTCATTGTTTCAAAGTTCGCACAGCCGCTCTCGAGCAGCTCGGCAGAAAGCTGTTCAGCGTTTCTGATAATGCCGACACTGCATATTGAGTAAATTCCGAGCTTTGAACGCACCAGAATGGGCTGAGGGTCGGTATCGCTGATACAGCCGATACACAGCTTTCCTCTCATCTCCGTAGCGTCCTGTTCAAACTTCGTTCTGAACGGTGAGTTTTCAATACTGTGTATAGCACGCTGAAAGCCTCTGTCGGGGCTGTATGCGGTCATACCGCCTCTGCGTGTTCCGAGGTGGGAGTGATAGTCTGTTCCGAAGAAAACATCGGTTATGCAGTCATTGTTTGAAGCTGCACCGAAAAATCCACCCATATATTATCCTGCCTTTTCCTATAGATTATTTTACCGGAAGTGATCATTCACCCATAAGACGCTTCATGATCTCTGCGTAAGCGTCCTCAACGCCGCCCATATCGCGACGGAAACGATCCTTGTCAAGCTTTTCGTGAGTTGTGCTGTCCCAGAAACGGCAAGTATCGGGAGAGATCTCATCAGCGAGGATTATTGTACCGTCCGCTGTCTTGCCAAATTCGATCTTGAAGTCGATAAGGTCAATGTTGAGCTTCTTGAAGAAGTCAAGCATAAACTCGTTTACCTTAAAAGCGTACTTTGAGATAAGGTCGATCTCTTCCTTTGTTGCAAGACCGAGTGCGAGTGCATAGTAGTCGTTGATGAAAGGATCGCCCAGATCATCATTCTTGTAGCTGAATTCAAGCGTGGGGCAGAGGAGCTTTGTGCCTTCCTCAATGCCGAGCTTCTTTGAGAAGCTTCCTGCGGCAACGTTTCTGACAATAACCTCAAGGGGAACTATAGAAACCTTCTTTACGAGCGTTTCTCTGTCGTTAAGTTCTTCAACAAGGTGAGTGGGAACTCCTGCCTTTTCAAGAAGCTTAAACATATAGTTTGTCATTCTGTTATTGATAACGCCCTTACCGGAGATAGTACCTTTCTTCAGACCGTTGAATGCTGTAGCATCGTCCTTATAGGATACGATCACGAGATTGGGGTCGTCTGTCGCAAAAACCTTCTTTGCTTTTCCTTCGTAGAGCTGTTCTTTCTTTTCCATTGTGTTTATCCTTTCCTTCACACGGCTATGCCGTAATTTTATTAAATCCTATTATATATAGTACACCGATCAAAGCTCGGCAAGTACCTGCTCCATTTTCTTGTCGGCTTCAAGAACCTTTGCGGTCTGTGCCGAACGGTATGCTTTCATCTTGTCCATAAGTGCATCGTCAGATAACGCAAGTATCTGTACAGCGAGGAATGCCGCATTTGCGGCGCCGTCTATAGCTACTGTAGCTACCGGTACACCTGCCGGCATCTGGACTGTTGACAGAAGTGCATCAATACCCTCAAGTGCGCTTGCTTTTATCGGAATGCCGATAACGGGCAGGGGAGTCTGTCCTGCGATAGCACCGGCAAGATGAGCCGCTTTGCCTGCTGCGGCGATTATAACGCCTGTGCCGTTCTTTTCGGCGTTTCTTGCAAACTCGGATACCTCTGCGGCACAACGGTGAGCGGAGAGAACACGAAGCTCTGTAGGAACTCCGAAGTCCTTAAGCACCTGAGCCGCTTTTTTTACGATAGGCAGATCCGAGTCGCTTCCCATTACTATGGCTACTTTTTTCATTTACGAACATCCTTTCAGAAAATAAATAAAGCTGTGTAATCACATTGCACAGCTTAAAAAATACACTTATTCTTATAATACGGCGTAGAAAAAGACATATATGAAAATTTACCGAGGCTTATCAAAGCTGTTGTAAGCTGTATTTTATTCATAGATCTCATGCTTTCCCTCCGTACTTGTTACTATATCATTTTACCTTATTTTAATAACAAATTCAAGTGCTAAAGCGGAAAATCTCTCAAATTGTGCTTTTTCAACAATTATCTCATTTTGTTTTTGTGCTATATGCACATTTATTACTTAATAAACTTTTTGTGAGTTAATTTAGCGTAAAATCGTTTACATCTCGTTACAAAATGAAAAATATCGATTGTAATGCGAAAAATCAGCAAAATCAGTAATTGAGTTGAAACTGATTTGTTACAAAGTTGTAACTGAATTTTGTGCAAAATCACGAAAAAAACTTCAAAAAACGATTTTTGTAAACGTTTACGGTAAAAAAACACAACTTCTCTCCCAAAACGCTTGCAAATTTGTCTAATGTGTGATATCATTATGTCAGCGAGGAAAAAGTAAACAAAACTTTTGATGAGTATACGCGGTTTTTAGTGAATTATCCATTGTTCTATATGAAGTTACATATAACGCCATATAACAGGGAGCTTCAACTGAAACGGTACATTCTCAAGGCGGGTTACACTTCCTCTTAAACGCGACCGAAAGGTCAGGCAGTGTTTATAGCAAAGACTATATTACACAAAAACGAATACTTCTGGAGGAATTACCAATGAAGAAAAGAATTTTAGCAGCTGTATTAGCATCTGCATCAATTCTCGGCGCAGTAGCAGGCTGCTCAGGCAACAACGCTACAAGCTCAACAGGATCTTCTACAACAGATTCTAGCAAAACTGAAGACTCAAGCAAGACTGAAGACAGCAAGACTGAAGACTCTAGCAAGACTGAGGACAGCAAGACTGAGGCAACAGAGCTCAAGGATGACGGCGACAAGCTGACAATTCTCGCTTGGGAGTCAAACTCTGATATCGTTAACATGGTTAAGCTGTTCTGCAAGGAAACAGGAACACCTGAAGACAAGATCGAGATCAGCAAGCAGGGTTCAAACGGTGAAGGCGGACGTGACCAGTACCAGCAGTACCTCAAGGGTGACGGCGATGCAGATCTTATGTGTCTTGAAGCTGACTGGATTCTCCAGTACATCAACGATGACCAGCTGACAGCTCCTCTCTCAGCACTCGGCATTGAAGAATCAGCTTATTCAGATGCTTACGGCTACACAGTAGCAATCGGTAAGAATGATGCAGGCGTTCTCAAGGGTGCTTCATTCCAGGCAGCTCCCGGTGGTTTTGCTTACAGAGCAGACCTCGCTAAGAAATACCTCGGCGTTAATAATCCTGATGAGATGCAGGCACTCGTTAAGGACTGGGATACATTCCAGTCTACAGCTAAGACACTCTATGATAAGAGCGGCGGAAAGACATCTTTACAGGCTACAGAGGGTGGTCTCTGGCAGGTATACCAGGCTAACAGAACAAAGGCTTGGGTAGTTGACGGCAAGCTCGAGATGGATACAGCTCCTGACTTCTATGATATAGCTAAGTCATTCAAGGACAACAAGTACATGGCAGACGTTCCTCAGTGGCAGGATGCTTGGTACGCAGCAGTTCAGGATGGTACAGCTCTCGGTGACTTCGTTCCTACATGGGGTCTTACAACAAGTACAAGCTCGATCCTTTACAGCTTTGCTAAGGGCACAGGCGAAGGTACAGAAGTAAAGCCTACTTACGAGATGGCATTCTGTGCAGGTCCTACAAACTACTTCTGGGGCGGTACATGGCTCGGCGTTTCAACAAAGTGCGACAACAAGTCACTTGCTAAGCAGTTCGTTGAGTTCTTTACAACAAATGCTGATACAATGAAGAAGTACACAGAGTTCACAGGCGACTTCTGCAATAACAAGACTGTTATGAAGGATATCGCTGAAGCAAAGACAAACAAGAACTTACTCCTCAAGGATGGTCAGGATCAGTTCGCTATTCTCTACACAGCAGCTGAAGGCATCAAGATGGATGGTATGATCACAAAGTATGACTCAGTAATCAAGGGTCACTTCAACACATCAGTTCAGGGTTACCTCGATGGCACATATGCTACAAAGGATGACGCTATAAATGCATTCAAGAAGCTCGTTAAGGGTTCATTCCCCGACCTCACTGTTGAATAATCAATAGCATTCAACCCTAATACAATTTATTGATGCTTCTACAATATATTGCTTATGGGCTATCGCCCATAAGCGTATATTGTAAATTTTTTAGCCAAAATCAGTTGAAAGGTGTGTATTTTATGCAGAGAACTGCCGGTAAGCCTCATAAAATGGTAAGCTATGCTAAATATGGCTATCTATTTATTTTACCATTTTTCTTGGTTTACACATTTTTTATGATTTATCCGCTTATCAATACCTTTATCCTAAGTCTAAAAGGTAACAGCGGTAACCCCGATGCATTCGTAGGATTGCAGAACTATCAGTATCTTCTGTTTGGTGATGCGGCAGGCGGTGAATTTAGCGCCGGTGCTGCTATTCAGCAGGATTTTCTGAATACTTTAGGCAATACAGCTATTCTCTGGATAGGTAACTTCGTAATTCAGTTGCTGCTTTCACTGTTGTTGGCAGTATGGTTCTCTGATGTAAGAGTTAAGATCAAGGGAGCAGGCGTATTCAAGGTACTTATGTATCTGCCTAATATTATCACTGCAGCTTCTGTTGCCGGTATGTTCCTTATGATATTCGGTAACTCAAAGTATGGTGCAATAAACTCTATTTTACTTAACTGGGGCTGGGTAAACGAAGCGTTCCCGTTTATCAATAATGTATGGGCATCAAGAGTCCTTGTTATGTTCATTCAGTCATGGATGTGGTATGGTAATACAATGCTTCTTCTTATGTCCGGTATTTACGGTATCGATGCTTCTATTTATGAAGCCGCTTCGATAGACGGTTCAAGCGGACTGCATACATTCTTCAAGATAACAATGCCGATTTTGAAGCCTATCTTTATTTACGTTGTAATAACATCACTTATCGGTGGTCTTCAGATGTTCGATATTCCTTATCTGTTACATGAGGGTACTGTAGTAAGACAGAGCTTAAAGACGACCGCGGTATTCATTTATCAGAACTTCCACGCTGCACAGCCTAACTACGGTTATTCTGCTGCTGCTTCTGTAATACTGTTCATTATAACTGCGGCACTTGGCATCTTTGTCTACAAGTTCAACACAGATTCTACTGCGCCTGCAAAGGCAAAGAAATCTAAGTAAGGAGGGAACTGACAATGGCTAATGCTACTCATGTTATTGATGAAAAGAGCGGAAAAAGACGTATGAAAAGTGTAGAAGAACGCTATACAAGAGGTGTTAAGATACAAGCGGTAATACGTTTTGTAGTCTGCCTTGTTATTACAGTTATAAGTTTGTTCCCGATTTACATAATCCTTATTAACGCAACAAGAGATTCGGGAGATATTATTTCACAAGGTATTTCGCTTCTCCCGGGCGGAAATTTGATTAAGAACTTTGAAACTCTTAATGATCCTTCTGCGGCAGATGGTGCGTTTGTAAGTGCCTTTAACCTCTTCTATGGTTATGCAAACAGCTTGATTATATCAATAGGCGCTACTGCTTGTGCGGTTTTCTTCTCAGGTCTTACCGCTTATGGTCTTGTAGTATATGATTTCAAGCTTAAAAAGGCTGCTACAACATTCATACTTGCGGTTATGATGGTTCCTATGCAGGTTGTTTCTACCGGTTTCTTAGAGTTCATGGTTCAGATTAAACTGTATGATAACTTCATTCCCCTTATTGTTCCTGCGGTTGCTGCTCCTGCGGTTGTATTCTTCATGTTACAGTATATGAAGTCTTCATTCCCGCTTGAGATAGTTGAGGCTGCAAGAATAGACGGTAGTGGCGAGTTTATGACATTCATAAGAATTGCACTGCCGATACTTAAGCCTGCTTTCGCAGTTCAGGCTATCTTCCAGTTCGTTGCTAACTGGAACAACTACTATACACCTTCAATGTTGCTTCTTTCAAACAAGATCGAGCAGAGAACAATGCCTATGATGGTTGCCGGCGTTCTCGGTAATGATAAGATAGTAGATTTTGGTGTTAAGTATCTTGTTGTTATCCTTTCGATACTTCCTATAGTAGTTATTTATCTTTGCTTATCCAAGTTCATCGTTAAGGGCGTTGCACTTGGCGCAGTAAAGGGCTAATCAGAAATTTTGGGTTAATATATTTTATACAGAAACGGCATCGGAAATCTTCCGGTGCCGTTTTGCTGTATATAATGCGGTAGACAGCAGTGCGGAATTTGCTCTGCGGTACATAGGCATATATTAGCTATAAGTGTATGAAACATAAGAAAATCCCCTGTTAATCGCTTAACAGGGGATCGGAGTTTATTCGGTTATGGATTAGCCAAGTCTTGCTTCGAGATCAGCAAGTTCCTGCTTTAAGCCGTCGGGGAGCTTGTCACCGAACTGCTTGTAGAATTCCTTCATCTCTTCTACTTCCTTCTTCCAGAGGTCTCTGTCAACTGCGAGCAGCTTGTCTTCAACTTCTGATGTAACCTCGTCCTCAATACCCTTGAGGTTGATGTCACCCTTCTTAGGAAGGTAGCCGATAGGAGTCTTTTCAGCATCAATTGTGCCTTCGCATCTCTTGATGATCCAGTCGAGAACTCTCATGTTGTCGCCGAAACCGGGCCACATAAAGTTGCCGTTCTCATCCTGCTTGAACCAGTTAACGTTGAATATCTTAGGAGCCTTGTCACCGAGCTTCTCGCCCATCTCGAGCCAGTGTGCCCAGTAATCAGCCATGTGGTAGCCGCAGAAGGGCTTCATAGCCATAGGATCGTGACGGAGTACGCCTACTGCACCTGTAGCTGCTGCTGTTGTTTCAGAAGAAACTGCAGAGCCTACATATGTGCCGTGCTGCCAGCTGAATGACTGGTAAACCAGAGGAGTTGTAGCTGCACGTCTGCCGCCGAAGATGATAGCTGAGATCGGAACACCCTGGGGGTTGTTGAACTCAGGTGAAATGCAGGGGCAGTTCTGAGCGGGAGCTGTGAAACGTGAGTTAGGATGAGCGAGCTTGTTGCCTGCTGCTGTGTATTCCTTACCGTTAACCTTGTTGCCCTTCCAGTCTGTTGCATTCTCGGGAGGATTCTTGTCAAGACCTTCCCACCAAGCTGTCATATCATCATTGTTGATAGCAACGTTTGTGAAGATTGTGTTCTTTCTTGTAGATGCAAGTGCGTTGTAGTTGCTCTTAGCGTTTGTACCGGGAGCAACGCCGAAGAAGCCGTTCTCGGGGTTGATAGCGTAAAGTCTGCCATCAGGACCCTGCTTCATCCATGCGATATCGTCACCTACTGTGAATACTTCATAGCCTGCCTTCTTGTATCCCTCGGGAGGAATAAGCATAGCGAGGTTTGTTTTACCGCAAGCTGAGGGGAATGCTGCTGTGATATACTTGATGTCGCCATCGGGCTTCTTAACGCCGAGGATAAGCATATGTTCAGCCATCCAGCCTTCCTTCCAGCCCTGGTAAGAAGCGATACGGAGTGCGAAGCACTTCTTGCCGAGCAGTACGTTACCGCCGTAAGCTGAGTTGATTGACCAGATCGTGTTGTCTTCGGGGAACTGAACGATGTATCTCTTCTCGGGATCTACATCAGCCTTTGAGTGAAGGCATCTTACGAAGTCGTTGGAGTCATCGGGCAGGTTCTTGAATGCCTGAGCGCCCATTCTTGTCATTATATCCATGTTGAGAACAACGTAGATAGAGTCTGTCAGCTCAACACCAACCTTAGCGATGGGTGAACCGATAGGTCCCATTGAGTAGGGGATAACGTACATTGTACGACCCTTCATAACGCCGTCATAGAGCTTTGTCAGCTTAGCGTACATTTCCTTAGGATCCATCCAGTTGTTTGTAGGACCTGCATTCTCCTTCTCTCTCGAGCAGATGAATGTTCTGTCTTCTACACGGGCAACGTCGTTTTCGGCTGTTCTGTGATATAAGCAGCCGGGGAGCTTCTCCTGGTTGAGCTCAATCATTTCACCTGTTCTGATAGCCTCGTCGCGAAGAGCCTTGAGCTGTTCCTCGCTGCCATCGATCCATACAACCTTGTCGGGCTGTGTGAGGGCTTTCATTTCTTCGACCCACTTTAAAACATTCTGATTTTTTGTCATAACCGATTGTTCTCCTTTTCTTTATTTTATCAGCTTGCGCTGATGAAAGTCATTCGGTAGGGAATTATCGATACAGTTCTATCGTACCTTGTTCCCCTTTTACTATTATATACTATTTTTTGCAATAGGTCAATAGTGAAATTGCAAAAACGGTAAAAAAATTGCACAAAGTAAGCGTTACATAACCGACCTTGATTTACAGCCGGGCAAGAACCCGAAATTGGCTGTATAAAACAAATCAGAATGATACACGTTCACTTTGTGCTTTATTTTAATTTATGAATATCTACTGATTATAAAGGAATTAAATGTCAGCTTTAACTTCCTTGCGGAGCAGGATAATAGCAAGAAGGTTAGGTATCGCCATCAGTCCGTTGAACAGATCGGATACATCCCAGACGACCGTAGCCTGAATTACCGCGCCCACGAAAGCAGTTACGATGAAAATTGCAAGATATACTCCTACCCACTTCTTTGTAAAAAGGTAAACAAAGCAGCTTCTGCCGTATATCCACCAGCCTGTAACGGTTGTTATCGCAAAGATAAACGTTGCAATGCTGAGGAATGCGCCGGCAAAGTCACCGAGTCCGTCCTGGAATGCTATCAGAGCCATATCAAAGCCTACGCTTGATTTCTGATCCGCGCCGCTTGAAAGAATGCAGAGTGCTGTCATAGTGCAGATGATGATCGTGTCGATAAATACAGAGAGCATAGCCCACATACCCTGTGTATGATGCTGATCGGCACTGGAGTTGGCGTTGATCATAACAGATGAGCCAAGACCTGCCTCATTTGAGAATACGCCTCGTTTTACGCCCCATTTCATCGCTTCGAGCATTACCACGCCGACAGTACCTCCGCCTACTGCTTTGAATGAAAACGCTTCTGTGAAAATACGTGCAAATACCGATGGAACATTCTCAATGTTCATTATTATAACAGCAAGACAACCAAGCAGATAACCGCCTGCGGCTATCGGGATAACCCACGATGTGACTTTGCTAAGACGGTGGATTCCTCCGGGAGCTATCGCGGCGATAACGCCTGCACACAGAATGCCAGAAACCCATAGCGGAACGCTCAGACAATCCCGAAGTGCCATTGATGCTGAGTTTACCTGTGCCATATTTCCAATGCCAAAGCTTGCGCCTATGCAACATACTGCAAACATTCCCGCGAAGAAAGTACCGAGCTTTTTTCCGCCGAATGCTTTTTTTATGTACGCAAAAGGCACTCCCCCTGTAAGACCGTCAGGCTGTACGGTTCTGTATTTTGCGCCGAGGTAGTTCTCGGCAAAGCTTGTCGCCATACCAAGCAGAGCAGATATCCACATCCAGAATATAGCGCCTGCGCCGCCAAAAGCTATGGCACTGCCGATAGCTATAATGTTACCTGTGCCGACTGTCGCGCCAAGAGCCGCTGTGAGCGTCCTGAACGGGGAAACTTTCTTACCGTCAGCTTCGGGCTGTTTTGTGAGGAGTGTACGTTTTATGATAGTAGGAAAGTGCAGTATCTGTAAGCATTTTGTTCTTATCGTAAAGATAATGCCGGAACCTGCAAACAGGATAAGCACCGGTATGCCCCATACTATGTTTTCGTTTATCCACTCTAATATTTCCATACTGACTTGTTCCTTTTCTATATTGTACAAGCGTGTTTGCCTGTACGTTATTTTCTCTGGTAATTTGTATTCCGTGATTTTGCTCTTTATGACTGTCGGAATGCGTTTACACCGATATGTATTTATTGCATCGGAGCAGGGGTATTTGTGTTCGCATTACAGAAAAATTATAAAAAACAGTAAAATCTGATAAAAATATGAATAGTTAATGTTTGCTAATAATAGCGAACAAAAGTATAAATATCGGAAAAAATAACCCCTCCGGTTTTACCGGAGGGGCGTAAAAACCTATTCTATTCCGACTATTCAAAATTTTTGGGCTTTTAGATTATTTCGTGCGGATTATTCGCCGCAGTATTCCTTCTTGTAGTATTCAACAAGACCTACAAGATCTTCATAACGCTTCTTGGAGTTAGCAACTGCCTTGTCGAACAGTACGTTAGCTCTTTCGGGGTTAGCACGCATAAGAGAGTTGTAACGAACTTCTCTCATCATGAATTCCTTGTAATCGCCTGTAGGAGCCTTGCTGTCGAGAGTGAACGGATTTGTTCCTGCGGGAGCAGCGGGGTTAAATCTGAACAGATGCCAGTAGCCTGCCTGTACAGCTTCCTTTTCTACCTTCTGAGCGATTGTAAGACCACCCTTTATACCGTGGTTTATACAAGGAGCGTAAGCAATGATCAGTGAAGGACCGTTATAAGCTTCAGCTTCGGCGATTGCCTTTAAGCACTGGTTCATATCTGCACCCATTGAGATCTGAGCAACATATACATAACCGTACTTCATAGCGATACCGGAGAGATCCTTCTTCTTAACATCCTTACCGCCTGCTGCGAACTGTGCAACAGCACCGATGTTTGTAGCCTTAGAAGCCTGTCCGCCTGTGTTGGAGTAAACCTCTGTATCGAATACGAATACATTTACATTCTTGCCTGATGCGAGAACGTGGTCAACACCGCCGTAACCGATATCGTATGCCCAGCCGTCGCCGCCGAATATCCAGTTGGACTTCTTAGCGAGGTAGTTCTTAGCCTTGAGAACTGCTGTCTTTTCAGCGCAGTCGCAGTTAAGAGCTTCAAGAGCTGCAACGAGCTCCTTAGTAGCAGCAGCGTTTGCCTTACCGTCGTCAGCTGTCTCGAAGTATGTATCGATCTTAGCCTTAACGTCAGCGTTGTCAGTCTTTTCAGCGATAGCCTTTAACTGACCCTGTGCTCTGTGTCTTAATGTATCCTGAGCGATGAACATACCAAGACCGTACTCAGCATTATCCTCGAACAGTGAGTTGCCCCAAGCGGGACCCTTGCCTTCCTTATTTACTGTGTAAGGAGTTGAGGGAGCAGAGCCGCCCCAGATTGATGAACAGCCTGTAGCGTTGGCAATGTACATTCTGTCACCGAAGAGCTGTGTGATGAGCTTAGCGTAAGGAGTTTCACCACAGCCTGCGCAAGCGCCTGAGAATTCGAGCAGGGGCTGCTTGAACTGTGAACCCTTAACTGTTGTTTCCTTGAACTTCTCGTGAACCTCGGGCTTGTCTGCTACTTCCTTAACAGCGTAGTCAAACATGGGCTGTTCGTTCATCTGAGAATCAAGTGACTTCATAACGAGTGCCTTGTTCTTAGAGGGGCAAACCTGAGCGCAAACGCCGCAGCCTGTGCAGTCGAGAACAGAAGTTACCATAGCGAACTTCTTGCCGGGAAGACCCATAGCGTCCTTCATCTTAGCGCCTGCAGGAGCCTTTGCAGCTTCTTCCTCTGAGAGGATTACAGGACGGATTACAGCGTGAGGACAAACGAATGAACACTGGTTACACTCGATACAGTTCTCGGGAATCCACTCGGGAACGTCTACTGCAATACCACGCTTCTCGTAAGCTGCAGAGCCCTGGGGGAATGTACCGTCAGCCATGCCTACAAATGTAGATACGGGGAGCTTGTCGCCTCTCTGAGCGTTAACGGGGATAAGGATATTGTTAACGAAGTCAACGAGATCCTTTCTGTCGCCTGTAGCTGTGTGTACAGGAAGTGTACCCTCAGCGTCAGCCCATGATGCGGGAACGTCAACCTTGATAACCTCGCCTGCACCCTTTTCGATAGCGGCGTAGTTCATGTTAACGATATCGTCACCCTTCTTAGCGAATGACTTGTAAGCAGCCTTCTTCATGTATTCGATAGCATCTTCAGCGGGGATGATGTTAGCGATTGAGAAGAATGCAGACTGTAATACAGTGTTTGTCTTGTTGCCAAGACCGATCTCCTTAGCTACCTTGATAGCATTGATGATATAGAAGTTGATGTTGTTCTTAGCAATGTATGCCTTAACGGGAGCGGGGAGCTTCTCGTCAAGCTCGTCAACTGTCCACTGGCAGTTGAGCAGGAATGAACCGCCGGGTACAACGTCCTCAACCATATCGTACTTGTCGATGTATGAGGGGTTGTGGCAAGCTACAAAGTTAGCCTTGTTTACAAAGTAAGTTGACTTGATAGGTGACTTACCGAAACGAAGGTGAGAAATTGTAACACCGCCCGACTTCTTTGAGTCATATGCGAAGTATGCCTGAGCATACATATCTGTGTGGTCGCCGATGATCTTGATAGAGTTCTTGTTAGCACCGACAGTACCATCTGAACCAAGACCCCAGAACTTACAGCAGGTCGTACCCTCGGGAGTTGTGTTGGGGTTCTCACCGATAGGCAGTGAAAGACCTGTAACATCATCCTCGATACCGATTGTGAATCTGGGCTTTTCTGTGTTGTTGTAAACTGCAATGATCTGAGCGGGGTTAGTATCCTTAGAACCAAGACCGTAACGACCTGTGAATACGGGTACATCCTGGAACTTGTTAGCCTGCTTGAGAGCTGCAACAACGTCGAGGTATAAGGGTTCGCCGAGTGCGCCGGGTTCCTTTGTTCTGTCAAGAACTGTGATCTTCTTAACTGTTTCGGGGATAGCCGATACGAAAGCATCAACACTGAAGGGTCTGTAAAGTCTTACCTTAACAAGACCTACCTTCTTGCCCTGAGCTAACATATAGTCGATTGTTTCTTCGATAGTATCGCAAACAGAGCCCATAGCAATGATTACCTGCTCAGCATCGGGAGCACCGTAGTAGTTGAACAGCTTGTAATCTGTACCGATCTCAGCATTTACCTTATCCATGTACTTCTGTACGATAGCGGGTGTAGCTTCATAGTACTTGTTGCTTGCTTCTCTTGCCTGGAAGAAGATGTCGGGGTTCTGAGCTGTGCCGTGCAGAACGGGCTTCTCAGGATTGAGAGCTCTGTTTCTGAAAGCGTCTACAGCTTCGTGGTCGAGCATCTTGTCGAGTGTTTCATAGTCCCATACTTCAATCTTCTGGATCTCGTGTGATGTTCTGAAACCGTCGAAGAAGTGAAGGAAAGGAACTCTTGCTTCGTATGTTGAAAGGTGAGCTACAGCACCGAGATCCATAACTTCCTGAGGGTTGGTGGAGCAGAGCATAGCATAACCTGTCTGACGGCAAGCGTAGATATCGCTGTGGTCGCCGAAGATAGAAAGTGCGTGTGTTGCAAGAGCACGAGCGGAAACATGAATAACGCTGGGCAGTAATTCACCTGCGATCTTGTACATATTGGGGATCATGAGCAGTAAGCCCTGTGACGCTGTGTAAGTTGTAGTACATGCACCTGCTGCAAGAGAGCCGTGAACTGCGCCTGCTGCACCGGCTTCTGACTGCATCTCAACTACCTTTACTTCCTGTCCGAAAATGTTCTTTCTTCCGGCTGTTGACCAGGAATCTGTTACTTCAGCCATAACTGAAGATGGTGTAATGGGGTAAATCGCTGCAACGTCAGTAAACGCATAAGACACGTGACCTGCGGCGTTGTTACCGTCCATAGTAAGTTTTTGTCTTCCCATGGGAATCGTCCTCCTTTGTTTTTGCATATCGCCATATCAAGACGTATGCTTTCAACTTAGTATTATATCATAATCGTCTCTGAATGTAAACCTCTAAAAGTGAAAAAAATAAGAATTTTTTTAGTAAATCTCATAAAGCTGCGGTATGCCAAAGCTAACTTCTGTGTTGCTCACAGATGTCGAACCTTGTTCTCATAGGGGCTGATTTTGTTTGTGAAAAATAACAAAAAATTTCGTCTGCTTATTGAAATCGCAACTGTTTAATGGTACAATATTTATATAGATTTTACGATGAAATTCACTGCGTTGTGCAGTTTTGGAAATGGAGTAACACGTTGATTCAGTATTTAGCGGATATCTGGGAGAATATACTCAGTGTTTTTGCGACAATGGGACTTGTTGACTATCTTGATATTCTCCTGCTTGCCTATTTTA
>OLHE01001063.1_pt1 | contig 19007 bp, 19 predicted proteins | sample 1605821 | NCBI WGS metagenome assembly OLHE01 (sample SAMN03283250) | human gut metagenome | biome: human-associated habitat; material: feces | host: Homo sapiens | place: USA | collected 2013
CCACCCAAGGCCTCACCCGCCACCGTAGCAACACATGCGGTGAGCGCAGGTGAAAGCTCTTCAGTGCGCGTTGGTGCGGGCTCCCCCGAGAGGTTCGCGGACGTGGTGGCAAGCGGCCCAACCTGCTCGATGAGCGTGCATGCGGTTGGGTAGTTGGGCGCGCGCAGCGCGATCGTGCCGGCGGCGCTTCGGTAAGCTGGCGGCACTTCATCGGAGGCTTCAACGATGAGCGTGAGCGCCCCAGGCCAATGTGCGCGCGCAAGTTCAAGAGCCTCGGCGGAAACATTCTTCCCATAACGCGCAAGATCGTCGATGGTTCCTACCAGCCAGGCGATGGGCTTATCGTCTGTTCGCTGCTTGAGCTGGTAGAGTTCTGCAGGCGAAGGCGCATGGTTCACGGCAACGCCAAGTCCGAACACCGTGTCGGTCGGAAAGATCACCGGCTTGCCCGCTCGAAGTGCGGCTGCTGCTTCAGGGGTTGAAACGGACAAAGGCACTGGTGAAACAGCCTGCGCCACTGTTGCAGCGCCCTTCACTGCCGCTGGTGCTTCCTCATACAAACGCGCGACCTCCTCTGCCACCTTGATGCCATCGATCGCAGCCGACATGATGCCACCCGCAAACCCCGGCCCTTCCCCGCACGGATAGATCCCCGACGACGAACTTGTGCTCTTCGTTGTCGAACACGCGCGATAAGCCTGGAGCGATTCGTCGCGGCAGATGCGCACCGGTGAAGAGGAACGCGTCTCGGGCGCAGTAAGGAGCGCGCCTGGGTTGTCGAAGCCGCGGATCTTCTTCCCCATGAGCGGCAATGCTTCGCGCAGAGCCTTCGTGATGAAATCGGGCAGCACCTCATCGAGCGGTGCTTCGACCACGCCGCGTTCGTAGGTTGGATCGCAGTGCACCGTATCGCCGCCAAAAGCGTGCTCTTTGCCCAGAAACGCCCCGACCGTTTGCGCTGGCGCCTGATAGGGCGCTCCCCCCTGCTCTTGCGCAACACGATATGCGCGCTGTTCGACCGCACGCTGCAACTCGACCCCGGCAAGCACATCGCTGCTCGCAAGGTCCGCTGGATCCACGTTCACCAAAAGCGCCGCGTTCGCATTCTTGCCATCGCGAGCGTAATTGCTCATGCCGTTGGTAACGATGCCACCCGCCTCGCTAGCTGCGGCAACCACCTCTCCACCAGGGCACATGCAGAAGCTGTACACGCTGCGTCCGCTTGGAAGATGAATAGCCAGCTTATATTCGGCCGCGCCGAGCGCCGGGTGCGTTGCCGTGCTTCCCCACTGCGCTTCGTTGATGAGCGCCTGAGGATGCTCGATACGCACCCCCATCGAGAAGGGCTTTTGCTCCATGGCGAACCCCGCATCACGAACGAGCTCGAACGTGTCGCGCGCCGAATGACCGCATGCTAGGACAAGCGCTGTGCAAGGCTGAAGCGTCTCTTCGCCGGTTTGAGCATTGCGCAGCACGATCGAGGTGAGCTGGCCGTCTTCGAGCTTCATCTCAACAAGCTTCGTGTGAAAACGCACTTCGCCGCCAAGGCGGATGATGTCTTTACGAATGGCGGACACGATGCGCGCAAGATTATCGCTTCCCACGTGAGGATGCGCTTGCCACAGGATGCTCTCGGGAGCACCCGCATCAACGAACCAGTGCAGCACGTGTGCCGTATAGCGATTCTTGAGATTGGTCGTGAGCTTACCGTCGGAAAACGTGCCCGCACCACCTTCGCCAAACTGTATGTTCGACCAGGGGTTGAGCTCTCCCGTTCGAAAGAAGGTTTCCACATCGTGCGTGCGCTCCTCCACCGGCGCACCCTGCTCAACAAGAAGCGGTTTGAGCCCGCTCTTCGCAAGATACCAAGCGGCGAAGAGCCCAGCAGGCCCTGCGCCTACTACCACGGGCGGCAGGTCGGACGCGACAAGCCGAGGAATCTCTAGCGGCACATAGGGAACAGCTGGCTTGATTTGCAAGCCTCTTAGCTTCGCATCCTTTCGTTCGACTCGCGCAAGCAAACGCTCTTCGCACTCGGAAGACAGCTCCAACCGATAGCTCGCGGTGAAATGCACGTTCGCTTTCTTGCGTGCATCAACGCTGCGCTTCAACAATTGAGCACGCTCGATCGCTCCTGGCTTCACGCCAAGCTGCCGAGCGATCTCTCGAAGTGCAAGCGACTGACCATCGGGCAAGCCCGCATCAAGCGAAAGCTTCAAACCTGAAACATCGATCATGCCGACTCACGCTCCAAGGCTGATGCAGCGATGCGCCAGGCCGGATCGGTCGCGCAGGAACCATCTTTTCTTCGCGCATCGGCGCTTTCAAAGGGAACGGGCGGCGTCTTCCGCTTCAGAAGATTCAGGTCGCGCGCGATCGAAAGCCCCGCCAAAAGACCGCTTGACCACGCCCAATGAAGGTTATACCCCCCACAAGGAGCATCGACATCGAGCGCTTCGCCACAAAGATACAAGCCCGAAACAGCAGATGCTTCCATGGTTTTGGCATCCACGCTACCTGAGCAGAATCCACCACGCTGCACCTGACACTGGCCTGCGTCACCGATGCCCTTGACCTCAAGCTCGAACGACTTGATCGTTTTTGCGATCGCTTCGATCATCGTTTCATCAAGGGGGCATGCGGCCTCGATCCCTGCTGCCATCGCTCGGTCGCCCACAGCGCCCAAGCAATTCGCTATCGCAGAGCGCACGATCGCGTGCGCCACTTCGGGAACGAAGAACCCGCGCAACAGATCGAGAGCCGTCGGAGCAGATCCGTTACGCAGCTCCAAAAAGGCAGCACGCGCCTGCAGCAGATCGACCAACCGAGCGAGCGAGCGCTCAGGAACGAAATCGAGCGAGACAACATCGCCTGCTTCCACGAACCGCGAAGCATTGAACACCACGATGCCGGAAATGCCGTACGAGCGGAACAGCAGCTCGCCTTCTTCGGAGAAGCCTTTCGCATCGCAACTCAAACGAACACGCGCACGAATACCATCAAGACCAAAAAGTAGCTCTGTCGAGGTAGCAAGCGGTCCCAAAACAGGCTGGCATGAAATACGCTCGATGCCTGTGAGAACGCCCTGTTCGTGAAGGGAAGAAGCGCCTCCGCCCGCAGCATAGACAACGGCATCGGCAAGGAAGGTTCCTCGATCGCCTGAAGTCCCGCCTTTTGCCTCCGTAGAAGCGATGCCACCTGCATGCGCAGAAGCGGCGCCCCCCTTCCCTGGCGAGCTCTCTTCGGTGCGCTGCACTTCGAGCGCGAAACGATCCTTCTGTTGTGCGATCTGTGCGACCGTGACACCGCAATAGCGCTCAACGTTGCAACGATCGAGCTCGGCTTCGAGCACCTCAAGCACCGAGGCAGCCTTGTTCGAGAACGGATAGAGCGCCCCACCCGAAAGCGGCGCTTCTCGCCAAACAAGGCCGAGTGAGGTGAACCATTGCAGAACGGCATTCTCGTAGGCGCTGCGCACAGGAGCGCCCGAGGTCTTTAATGGGGAATCAACGAACGCCACCTCGAGCGCATCAAAGACCTGCTCAACGAACGCGGGCTGGTTGAACAGAACGGGACGCATATCCTCATGCGAGAAATTGCAGCGTCCATTGCCGCTCCGCAAGATAGACGACCCCATGCGCCTGCCTTTTTCTATAAGAACGACGCGCACGTCCACCTGCGCCGCACGCGCGCAAGCCGCAACGGCACACGCCGCCGCGATGCCCGAAGCACCCCCGCCAACGATCGCTACGCTCAGCTGTTCGTCAGTACGCGGAAGCTCAACCGGCCAAGTCTCTTGCCGCACGCGCTTCACACCAGATTGTTTCTTTCGTTTTGTCATATATCTATCTTATAGAAATTCTTCGCCATACGTAATGCCTCGCTCGTTTTTGAGGCAGCGAATCATTCGCTCAAAGCAAGAAAGCCGATCAGACGATCGGCTTTCCATGCTGGATTCTTGAACTTGAACGACGACCGCTCGAGCAGCCTACGCTCTAGCCTAGCACTGCTTCAGGCTACATCTCCTTGACCCACAGACCATGGATGTTGCAGTAATCGTACGCCGCGATGGGATTCTCGCCTGGTGCGAGCGCGAATTCAGCCTCGGGCGCATCGCCAGGATTCAGCTTCACGTACTGGAAGCCGCGGTTCGTCTCGAGCACGATCATGGTGATCCAGTGCGTATCGATCATAGGATGCGGCTCTTCGCCGACCTTCACACGCACCACGCCATCAACGAAATCGATAACGGGAATGTGCTTCTCATGAGAAGCCTCGACACTATCGGGCACCAATTCGCTCATTTTCTCGCCGCAGCAGAACAGCGCTGGACCTTCGTCAAAAAGCTTCACCGCAATATTGCCGCAATGTTCACATTTGAAGAACTGAAGTTTCATGTTATTCCTCCTCATTCACTAATGAATACGGCCCTTCTTGCGGCCGCTTCGTTACACAGGCATATATAAGCACAATCGCCCCCGCCACAATGAGCGGAATCGAAAGAAGTTGCCCCATCGTAAACCAATCTCCAAGCAGGTAGCCGATCTGTGCATCAGGCTGGCGAATGAACTCGACCAGGAAGCGGAAGATGCCATAGCCCACCAAAAAGGTGCCGATGTAAGTTCCGCGCGGAAAGGGCGGTTTCTTGAACGACATCGCGAACAGGATAGCGAAGAGCACCGCTCCTTCGAGCAGTGCCTCGTAGAGCTGACTCGGATGACGCGGCACCATTCCTGCCGAGCCGCCGAACACCACGCCCCAAGGCAGATCGGTCGGCGCACCCCAAAGCTCACCATTGACGAAGTTCGCGCAACGGCCGAAGAACAACCCGATCGGCACACCGATGATGGCCACATCGAGCAAAGAAAGATAGGGCATCTTGATGATCTTCGCCGCCACGATGCCAGCGAGCAGCGCGCCTACTAACCCGCCATGGAAGCTCATGCCACCATTCGCAAAGTTCAGCACCTCGAGCGGGTGCGCCGCATAGAAGGGACCATTGTAAACGAGCACATAACCCAAGCGCCCGCCGATGATCACGCCCACCATTGCGCAAATGATGACCACGCAGATGTTCTCGAAATCGAAGCGCATCTTCCAACGCTTGCCCACGAAATAGATGACCACGGCCGCCAGCAAAAAGCCAAGCGCATAGGCAATGCCGTACCAGCGCGCCGAAAACGGGCCGATCGAAAAAGCTATGGGGTCAAGTGTTTGATAGAGATCGTTGAGCATGCTCCCATTATAAGCATTGAACCGAACGCTCCCAAGGTCACCAACTAAATGGAGCCCATGAAGGCGATCCTTGCGGCCATCATGGCCTGAACTCAAGGGTGAGCACGCGCTCAGAGCGCCAAGGTGCTATTCGACCTTACGTCCCATGCCGGCGTCCACTTCGGCAGCTGCCTGATACACATCGGGATAGAGCACGGGAGGGATGTTCGCCACCGTGGATACGGTCTGGTTGCAGTGATTGCAATATACCGTGAAGAGTGCCTGCGTATTGCTCAAGACCATCATGGACGTATACGCACGCAGATCGAGATCCTTGATGCCGCAATTCGGGCATTTGACTAGAACATCATCCATGGCTGACCTCCTCTTACGCGCTACGTACCAGGTGTTGTATCTGTCAATCGAGCGTGCCTTCATTATCGAAGAACTCCGCTCGATTCAAGAGGTCAGTTTCCGATTGATGCCGAACCGCTACTTGGCTGTTTCACTTTCCAGCACGGGCGCGTTCGTAAGGAAGAACTCGCAGAATTGGCAGATGTCCTTCATGCAGTGTTCGCGGTCGAGATCGACGCGGAATATGAGCGCTGGATCCATGGTCACGTGATGCGTAGGGCGATGGCAAGCGGCAAAATGACAGTCGGCCGGACAGCGTTCACCGGGTGTATTGTGCGGACAGCGCGACATCATCTCTTCGTCGCAGCCGCGTGTTTCCCAACAAAATGCCATAGGACAAACCTTTCACAAGATGAAAAAGCGCCGCAACAGGGCGGCGCTTCAGTGCGTACGTTTGCTACTGCTACTGTGCCGGCACAACCTTAGTAACGCCCGGGATGCGCTCCTTCAGGATGCGCTCAACGCCATTGGCCAAGGTCATCTGAGACATGGGGCAACCCTTGCAAGCGCCCTGCAGCTCAACGGTGACCACGCCATCGTCGCTCACATCGACGAGCGCGACATCGCCGCCATCGGCCTGAAGAGAGAGACGGATAAGTTCGAGCACTGCAGCTACATCGGATTTTTCTACCATGATAGTCTCCTTAATTGCTTTGATTCGAGCCGGTTATTCGGCTGAAGATTCTTGTTCCTTACTTCTCGCTGCCATTCTATCACGCACGATCTGTCCCACCTGTTTAAAATCGGATATCAGCACATCTCGCTTAGAACGATCATAGATCGCAGCCGCCGGATGGAACGTGGGCAGCACCAGAAAGCGCCCTGCCTGTTGCACGGTGCCGCGCAAGCGCGTGATGCCTACCGTCGTACGCAGGATGAATTGCGTGGCGAAGTTGCCGAGCGTAACGATAACATCGGGGTTGATGATCTTGGTCTGCGCACGCAGATACGGGGCACACGCCTCGATCTCGTGTGGCTGAGGATTGCGGTTCGCAGGCGGCCTGCACTTGAGCACGTTCGCGATGAAGATATCCTCGCGCTTAAGGCCAGCGTCCTCGAGCAGTTCGTTCAGGAACTTGCCTGCCGCGCCCACGAACGGCTCGCCCTGCAAGTCTTCATTCTTCCCCGGTGCCTCGCCAATTACGAGAATACGCGCGTGCGGATTGCCGGAGCCGAACACGATCTTCGTGCGCGTTTCGCACAGATCGCACTTGGTGCACCCCTCCACCAGAGCACGCAGCTCATCGAGCGTTTCGGCAGGCGCGATCGGCGCAGCCTTGCGTGCGGACACAGGCTGCGGTTGCGCGTATTGCAAATGCTTAGACACCAGGTCTTTTTCATCATTCATAGTTGGCTCCTTGAAAGAGATAAGAGCTCGACGCGAGGCAAGGGCGCAAAACGAAACAGGCGCGTTACCCCTCTGCCGCTTCTTGTGCGCTTATACGTAGTAGCGCGGCATGCGATGGGAAAGCCCGATCGTTACTTCATGCTGGATCGTTCCCGCCTTGCGCGCCATCGTATCGATCGAAGTATCGACATGTGCGTTCGGTCCCGCGATCTGCACCACGTCACCGATCTGCGGATCGAGCGTTTGCTGACCCACGCGCGAACGGATGTCGACCTCGAACATGCATTGATCCATGCAGATGTTGCCCACCTGCGCCACAGCGCGATCTTTGTAGGCGAACTTGATCTGGCCAGAAAGCAAGCGGATGAGACCATCGGCATAACCAAGGGGTACCGTGCAGATCTTCACGCTGCCAGGGCTACGATAGTTCATGCCGTAGCTCACGCCTTCGCTCATCGGAACCTGCATAACGTTCGTGATGCGCGCGAACACGCTCATGGCTGGACGCAGCGTGATGATGCGATGCGTGTCGTTCGCTGGCTGGTAGCCGTAGAGCGAAATGCCCAAGCGCGCCATATCGAAATGCGTTTTTGGGAAGCGATAGATGGCCGCCGAGTTGTCGCAGTGAACGATGCCAGGGTTGATGCCCGCAGCCTCGAGCGCGCGCATGCTCTCGACGAAACGGTTGATCTGGATCTGGAAATCGAGCGTTTCGGCGGCATCGGCGGTTGCGAAATGCGTGAAGCATCCCTGCAGATCGAGCGCCCGATGGAAACTGATCTGCGAGATGAATTCGACCACCTGATCGTGACGCACGCCAATGCGGTTCATGCCAGTGTTGATGGCCAGGTGAAACGGTGCTTTCAGGTTGTGCGCGTCGGCGATCTCGGCGTAGTTGATCGCGAAGTCGGACGTGTATACCGAAGGGATGATGCGATAGTGCAAAAGCAGCGGCACGCTTTCGATGGGCGGCTCCGCCAGAAGCAGAATAGGTTCGCGGAAATCCGCTTTACGCAGCTCGATGCCCTCGTCCACCGTTGCCACGCCCAAATACGATGCGCCAGCAGCCGTTGCGATCTTCGCCACTTCGTTGGCTCCATGCCCATAGGCATCGGCCTTCACCACCGCCATGAGGCGGCAACGCTGCCCGAGCAATCGGCGCGTTTCGGAAACGTTGTACTGGATGGCGCTGCGGCTTACCTCGACCCACGACCAACGACGATCCTTTTCGGGAATGCGTGCGAGCGCTTCCTCGCTGAAGCCCTCGTTCTTGGCATCTTCCTGCGCTTCGATGTTGCGCGAATACTGATAGCCACCATTACGGTTCTTGAATGAATGGGCGGTAAAGCCGTTGAAAGATACGTCCACAAGCGATCCTTTTGTCGTTTCTTCTTGTAGTATACCCGCTCGTGCGCAGCGAACCGTAGAGGCAACGGCTGCGGATGAAAAAAGTTCGCTCACGATGAAAGCTTCGGATAGTTTGCGCACATCGGTCAAGCTCCAACAAAAAAAAGGACCAGCGCCCTTTAAGCACTGGTCCTTTGATCGTCTTTGCAAGCGTGCTCCACAGCTAGACTGCGTTCAGCACGACTGCTGGCATGCGCGCATGATTAACGCTTGATGTTATAGAACGCTTTCATGCCTGCATACTGGCCTGCATCTGCCAGCTCTTCTTCGATGCGAATGAGCTGGTTGTATTTCGCCACACGATCGGAACGCGCCGGTGCGCCCGTCTTGATCTGACCAGCGTTGGTAGCAACCGCCAAGTCGGCGATGGTGGTGTCTTCGGTCTCGCCCGAACGATGCGACATGACGCATGCATAGCCCGCCTGCTTTGCCATCTGGATCGCTTCCATGGTTTCCGTGAGCGAACCGATCTGGTTCACCTTCACCAGGATCGCATTCGCGCAACCCAGCTCGATGCCCTTGGCAAGGCGCTTGGAGTTGGTAACGAACAGATCGTCGCCCACCAGCTGAACCTTTTCGCCGATGCGCGCGGTAAGCTTCTGCCAACCGTCCCAGTCCTCTTCTGCCATGCCATCTTCGATCGAGATGATGGGGTACTTCTCAACGAGCGCTTCCCAGTAATCGACCATTTCGTCGCTCGTGAGCTCGCGGCCTTCGCCAGCCAGCACGTATTTGCAGGTATCCACATTGTAGAACTCGGTCGAAGCAGGGTCCATCGCGAACATAATATCGGAGCCCGGCTTATAGCCTGCAGCTTCGCATGCCTTCACGATGTACTGAAGCGGCTCTTCGTTGGTCTTGAAGTTGGGAGCGAAGCCGCCTTCGTCGCCGATGCCGCCACCCAGGCCTGCATCGTGGAGAACCTTCTTGAGCGTATGGTAGATCTCTGCACACCAGCGAAGTGCTTCGGTGAAGGTTGGCGCGCCTACCGGCATGATCATGAATTCTTGGAAGTCGACGTTGTTGTCGGCATGAGCGCCACCATTCAGGATGTTCATCATGGGCGTAGGCAGCAGGTTAGCGTTAACGCCGCCTACATATTTATAGAGCGGAAGCTCAGCAGATTCGGCGGCAGCCTTTGCAGCTGCAAGCGAAACGCCTAGGATCGCATTCGCGCCGAAGTTCCCCTTGTTCTCGGTGCCATCGAGCTCGATCATGGTTGCATCGATCGCGCGCTGATCATCTGCCTCGAAGCCGATAAGGGCATCAGCAATCTCATCGTTCACATGAGAAACCGCCTTGAGCGTGCCTTTGCCGAGATAGCGTTCAGAATCGCCATCGCGCAACTCGACCGCTTCGAATGCGCCCGTGGAAGCGCCTGAGGGAACCGCAGCGCGACCCATCGAACCGTCGTCGAGCGTGACTTCAACTTCTACTGTCGGATTGCCGCGGGAGTCCAAAACCTCACGACCGTAAACATCAACGATGATGCCCATGGAATTCCTCCTTGATTTGCTTGCATGAGCTTGTGGTTCAAGCTTTACCCATGATACCACTCATGCGACGAACGACCACCAATTCATATCCTATGAAAGCGGCTTTATACCCTCGAACAAAAGAGGCATTCGTCATAAATTGCTTATTGAAATACGTATCTGACTCTAGCGCAAGACATGCTTCCCTTTTTGCGCCGAAGATGCCCTGCGATGGCGCGCGCCCAAGATGCCAGCTGCCCCGACCATGCACAAGATAAGAACCACGAGTGAGCCTATGCCATCTCCCGTAGCGCTCAACGAACCTGCTGCACTGTTACCTTGAGCATTGTTGCCTTCACTGGAGCTGCCGTTCGCGCTGCCGTCATTGCCAGGAGTGGTGCTGTTGGAACCATTGTCCCCAGGATCTTCGCCATCAGGCGTTGTAGCGGCCGTATCTTTGTAGGCGATCGCATAAGCCGAGAACCTATCGGTCTCGAACGTAAGCGTCTTCGCGCTTGCATCGAAGGTGGCGGGGATCACGGAGATCGCACCATCATGCACGCGCATCACCTCGTAGGTTCGTGTCTTTGAAGCGTCGGCGTTGATGGCAGAATCAGGTAGCGTCAGCTGCACAGTCACCGGCTTGTTCGTCTCATGGATCTGCGTTTCCGTGCCATCCATCTTGTAGAAGAGCGTCAAATCCACCTCGCTTGCCAGCACCCAATCGCCCAGATTCTCGGTCACAAGAGCTGCATCCGCGTCCGATATGCCCTCAACCGATCTCAGCCAAATGTCCACATCCTTCAAAGCGGGAAGCTGAGCGAACGCATCGGCAGGAAGCACGCGCTCTGCCAGATCAACACCTGAATTCACGAGCCTCGCCTGAAGCGCGTTGGCCTCCACGTCGGTCACATCGCTAATGTCTCCGATGCGAACCCACTGGGGAGAGACCATAACGGCACCTTCGGGCATAACGAAGCTTGCATGCGAGCTGTCGATGATCGTGAAATCGATCTTGTCGGACGGCGTTCCATTCCAGAACTCAACCATGTAGCCATCTCGCACGCCTGCATTCACCACGACCGTATCGCCTGCTGCGTATTGCCCCTGGCCACTATCTTGCGCATAGCTGTCCCGCACCATCACCGGATAGACCGTCTTACCATCCCGCGTATCCTTGCAAGCTAAGCAGAAGGAAGCGAACTTGTTGGTGCGGAACTCTACCGTTTGATTGTCGGGGTCATAACGAGTGATGAGTGTGGTCGCCACGCCGTTGTAAACGCAAACCACCTTGTATTCTCGCGTTATAGAAGGGTCGGTATTGATGGCCGAATCTGGCAGCTTCAAACGTACCATGACCATGGCATCATCTCTGGTTTCAGCGGCCGCCTGCACGGGTGCCTCCCTTTCCACCTGCCAGTAAGAGGTAAGGCCGAAGTAGGCTGCAGGAAGGAAGTCGCCCAATTCACCTTCCACGGCCGAAGAAATGGAGCCATCCGTTATCCTGTTGGACTCCAACCAGATATCGACATCTTTACCGAGACTGAGTTGCTTGCGCGCATAAGCAGGAAGGATCGCATCCGCAACTGCGTCACCTGGCAACACGAAATCCGCTCCCAAATAGTTGTCCGCCGCCACGGTGACGTTGCTGACGACGCCCGGTCTTGGTGTGGGCGTCCTTATCACCGTGCCCGGCGACGACGATTCCTCATAGAAATTGTTGCCGCAATAGCGGGCGTAAAACGTGTATTCGGTGTCAGGTTGCAGCGAGTCGAACGTGGGCGAGCTCTGCCACCACATGGGCGTGCCGTCCCCAGCTGTGCGCACATATTCCACAGGCCCGTAGCCGATATCCGGCATCGCCTTGAGCGTTACCGAGGTCGAACTGATGGCCTCAGCGGTCGGCGCTGGCGGCTTGCTTGCCACGGGCTTCTCCCCCTCGAGGGTGCCTGTGCCCTTGATGAGCCCGCCGTTGTTCTCGATGGCCCCGTTGTTGACGAGGTGACCATCGACTACGAGCGTGGTGTTCGCATTGCTCTTGATGATGTTGTTGTTTGTAAGCGTGACGCCGGCGGGAATGGTGAGCGTAGCGGACGAATAGAGCTGAAGCACCTTGTCTCTCTCCACGGTCGGGTTCCCGCTCAAGGTCTGATTCCCGCGAATGTAGTAATTGCCGTCGTTGAGGACAATCCCGCTCGTAAAGCCCCAGTTATTTCCCGTGAAATCTGGATCGTTCGTTTCGATGAAGGCGGTGCCATTGGAACCTGTCGAGAGTGACATGGTGTTGCCGATGCAGGGGTTATGATTACTGCTCGACCCACTCGTGTTGACGTTCGCAATGATATGGCCGCCCGAAACGACGATGGTCCCAACGAAGTTGTCTGCCCCTCCGCCGATGCCCGCAGCCAGCACTCCGGATGGCTCGACCGTGACCGTCCCGCCTGTGATCCGTATGGTGCCGCCCGAACCGCCGCCGGAGTTTCCTATGGCTGCTGCCGCGCTTGCCTTCAGCATCTTTCCAGCCCCATAGGCCGTCACCCAACCACCGTTGATGGTTACCGTGCCGCAGTTGCCGTATGAGGTGAAGTAGGCATTTCCCCAACCGGCACCCCCGATGCCCGCGCATGCCGACGAGCCTCGCGCAGACACAATGCCGCCGTTGATAGTCACCGAGCCGCAGTTGCGTTCCGGGCCGTCCCTGTCGATGGCATATCCGCCTATCCCGGCGCTCCATGAGCCGCTGGCATTAAGAGTTCCCATCTCGTCCTTCACGGTTGATTGCGCATAGATAGTGAGGGAATTTCCCTCCGACACGGTGATTCCCTTGGTGGCATTGAGCGTACAGCCCGCAGCCAGGATGAGGTGCACATCGCCCTTGACCACGAAACGCTCCGTGGCATCTACCGTGTTTTCGACTATGTACCAGCCACTCGTCCACTCGTTCTTGTCGGCAGCCACTGCGGTTGCCTCGGGACAGGTCTGCTGTACGCCATTCGCATCAATATACGGGATGTTCTGGACAGTCATGCAGGTAGATGTGTCCTCTGCCTCTACCATAGCTGCAAGAGGTTCAATGCCTTCATTCTCTGCAGCAGCGCTAATGCCGCCATCTGCGACCGTATTACTGGATTCTTCCTTGAGCGCTTCGTCGTCCGCGTTTCCTGCGGATTCATCTAAGCCTTTCATAGGGCTTTCTTGGCTTAAAGCGCCAGTCTCAATCGTTTCATTCGCTCTATTTTCGCCGCCGCGCGCGACGGAATCTTGCGTATCTTCAGCTGGAATATCGCTTATAGCGTCGTTTACGAACACAGTGCTGGATACATCGTTTGCAGCACCCCATGCGAATGAGGAAAATGCCAGCGTGAACGTGAGAAAAACCGCTAGTGCAGAAGAGAGGGCAACCCTCTTTCTTTTACGCGGAACCGCCCCTGCTCCTTTGAACTTCGTCGTTTCCGCTGCCTGCTTCGACTGTTCTGCCTTATGGTGAGTCTTCTTTGAATCCATGCATCTATCTTTCTGGTAAGGCCCATCAAAGGACATTCTACTAAGGATTCGCGCTTACCACAAAACGACCAAAGAACCCGCAAGACACAAATAGCACCCTTGCGAAACACCTCAACAACTTAGAGGAACAGCGCACACAGAACGCAAGCTACGAGCGCCACGGCAAGAAGCACCCAAGCGCCCACGCGCATCGCTTGCGCGTTCAAGCTCGTGCGTTCTCCCGCTCCATAACAACGAGCATCCATGGCTTCTGCCACCGAATCTGCCTGACGAAAGAAGCCGATGAAGAGCGGAATGAGCACCACCATCCAAGTCTTCAGACGCTTCCATAAGGAGCCCGATCCAAACTGAGCCCCGCGAGAAGTCTGTGCGATCTTGATCTGCCCAAGCTGCTCGAACAGAAGCGGAATGAACCGCAACGCCAAACTGAGCGTGAACGCGATATCGTCGACCGGCACCTTGAGCGCACGCAAAGGACGTAAGATGGATGCGAGCGCATCGGTCAGCTGCGTGGAAGTGGTCGTGAAAGTGATCACGAAGCTCGCCACGATAACGAGCGAGATGCGCACCACATACATGAGCGCATTCAGGCTGCGTGCTGCATCGAAGGGGATCGAATTACAGACCCAGATGAAGATGAGGATCGCCAGCGCTGGCAAGAGCGCGCGGCCGTAATTCTTGAGCGGAACGCGCGAAGCGACCATGACGCCCAACAGGATCGCCGCAAAGATCCCCAGACCGATCCACGTGCGCATGCAGAACAGCGCGATCGAAAAGAGCAGCAGTAGCCCCAACTTCACCCGCGCATCAAGCGCATGGATGGGACTTGCCTTCGGTATATAGGAAAGAATCTGGTTCATTCCATAAGCCTAACGTACTTCTTTCGCAGCAAGATAAAGAGGTCGTAAATGGTCGTTCTATTGCTCCGTTACATACTCCTCGAGCGATAAGTACTTTTCTAAGATTTCTTATTCGGGAATATAAGATCGGCAAGAATAGTAGACTGGTTTCGATCACGATCGAAACCAGGAGTATTTTCAGCAATAGTTTCGGTCATAATCGAATCTATAAGCAATTTTATCTATAGTTTCGATTACAGTAGAAACTGCATGAGCTTTCAATGAAAGATTCGATTATGTTCGAAACTAACCAAGAATAGCATCGCTCATAATTGACTGTTCTTTAGACAAAAAAAGGCGCTCCACAGGGAGCGCCTCGAGAAGTTTCGTGTTGTGCGTTTGCACGGAGAGAAGTGCTTGCTATTTGATGCCAGCTTCTTTCATCTCTTCTTCCATGAATTTCTCTTCCTTTTCCTCTACCGCATCAGCTTGTTCTTCTGCTTTGAGGGCATCGAGATCTTCTTTTACTTCGTCGGGACTCATGATGAACACCACCTTCCGAATCAGGGACCAATACCATTTCCAGGGCTATTCTCTCGCTTTTAGCTCAAGTAAAAGACCTGCGCAACGAAGCTTTACCGGTTCTTAGAAAAGCCGTTTTCGTTCCGTAACTTTTCCGAACAGACTAGATGACAAACTACCCAACCCCTAACACACTCAGCCTGTTGCCAAAAAAGATGTCGAACGACCGGGTAGCTTGTCACCTCCTGAACATGAAAAAGGCACCCCGGAGGGTGCCTTTGCTTCATTTGGGTTGAAAGCAAACTGCCTAATATTACTCAGGCTTTTCCTTTTCAGCCTTCTCGGCTTCAGCTGCTTCAGCGTCCTTTGCTGCAGCTTCTTCTGCCTTCTCAGCAAGCTCTTCCTGAGCTTCCTCAACAGCAGCTTCTTCCTTGGCCTCTTTTGCCTCGGCCTTTTCGGTTGCTTCAGCTTCAGCCTCGATAGCCTTTGCCTGATCCTCGGAAAGCTCCTCGACCACATCTTCAGCTACCTTGGGCTTCTCTTCCTTCTTAGCAGCTGCCTTCTTGGTGGTCTTCTTAGGCGCAGCTTTCTTATCGGTCTTTGCCTCGTCCTTCTTGGCTTTCTTCTTCTTGCCAACAGGCTCGGTCACGAGCTCCATGATAACCATGGGGGCGTTATCGCCCTTGCGGTTACCCAGCTTCAGGATGCGCGTGTAGCCACCCTGACGGTCACCGAACTGACCCTGCTCGACCTTCTCGAAGACCTCGCGAACCAGTTCCTTATCACCCAGCGCCGCGATGGCAAGACGACGAGAATGCAGATCGCCCTTCTTTGCCCAGGTGATGATCTTATCGACATCAGGACGAATCTCTTTAGCACGAGCCTCGACCGTCTTGATACGGTCGTTGGTGAACAAAGCACCGACCAAGCTCTTCCTCATAGCCTTGGTGTGGCCAGAGCTGGTGCCAAGCTTACGACCTTTCTTGTTGTGTCTCATCTTCTATCTCCTAAAGTTTCAAGTTGAGATCCATTGAAATGAGCTTATCTTTAACCTCTTCAATGGATTTCGCACCGAAGTTTCTAATGTTGAGCAAGTCGTTCTCGGAATATTCAACCAGCTGGCGAACCGAGTGGATGCCTGCACGCTTCAAGCAGTTGTAAGAACGAACCGAAAGGTCCAGATCCTCGATCTGCTTATCGAGCTCTGCGTTGGTCTCCTGGCTTTCCGGAGCGAAGATCGAAACTACCTCGCCCTCTTCATCCTCTTCGATCTCGTCGAGCGAGAGGAATGCGCCCATGTACTGGTTGATGATATTCGCCGCACGGCAAACCGCCTCGGTCGGGTTGGTGGAACCATCGGTCTCAACTTCGAGAACGAGTTTGTCATAGTCGGTGCGCTGACCGACGCGCGTGTCGCTTACATTCATGGTGCAACGACGAACCGGCGAGAACAGCGAGTCGACATGAATGATGCCGATCGGATCTTCGGTGCGCTTGTTACGCTCTGCAGAGACATAGCCTCTGCCAACGCCGATGCGGATGGTCATATCGAGCGTGCCACCATCAGCAACCGTAGCAAGCACATGCTCGGGGTTGATGAGGGTGAATTCCGCAGGAACTTCCAGATCTGCACCGGTAACCGTGCAAGGACCTTCAGCGTGCACGTGGGCAGTTGCCTCCGTGTAGTCGCTCGAAAGCGCGCTGAAAACGAGTCCTTTAACATTCAGAACAATATCAGTGATGTCTTCGATGATTCCCTCGGCAGTGGTGAATTCGTGCTGAACGCCCTCGATCTGGATAGCGGTAGGTTTCGCACCATCCAAGGAAGAGAGCAGAACGCGACGCATGCAATTGCCCAAGGTGTATCCATAGCCACGCTCAAGCGGCTCAACAATGAAGCGAGCAACGAGATCGTTAACCTCTTCTGTTGTAACTGTCGGCCTCATGAACTCTGTCATACCGTATAAGCCTCCTTAAAAACCGCAATAGCGTTAATTACTTCGAGTAAAGTTCGACGATAAGCTGTTCGTGAATGTCAAGATCGATCTGATCACGCTCGGGAAGCGAAAGAACACTGCCCTGGAGCTTTTCAATGTCAACTTCGAGCCATGCAGGAACAAGACGGCCTTCGTTAGAAACGAGAGCGCTCTTGATGACGAGAAGTTCCTTCGACTTCGGACGAACCGAAACGAGATCGCCCGGACGCACGCGATAGGACGGGATGTCCACGCGCTTGCCGTTCACCATGATGTGACCATGGGTAACGATCTGGCGAGCTTCCTTGCGGGTCTTTGCGAAACCAAGGCGGAAGACGACGTTGTCGAGGCGAGACTCCAAGATCTGCATCAGGTTAGCACCGGTGATGCCGGGCATCGACTTAGCGCGATCGAAGTAGCCATGGAACTGCTTCTCGAGAACGCCATAGACAAACTTTGCCTTCTGCTTCTCGCGCAGCTGCATGCCGTATTCGCTTTCCTTGCGGCGGCGCTTAGGCTGACGGATGGAGCTTGATTTGCTTTTGCCGGTGTAGCCGAGAACGATAGGATCCAAGCCCAGTTGACGGCAACGTTTGAGAACCGGAGTTCTATTAATAGCCATGATTAACTGATCCTTTCATTTAGACGCGACGACGCTTGCGCTGACGGCAACCGTTGTGCGGGATGGGGGTGCAATCCTGGATGCTGGCGACTTCGAGGCCTGCTGCCTGGAGGGAACGGATAGCGGTTTCACGACCAGAACCCGGACCCTTCACGAACACGGAGACCTTCTTGAGGCCATGCTCCATAGCGGTCTTAGCAGCGGCTTCAGCTGCCATCTGAGCAGCGAACGGAGTGGATTTACGAGAACCCTTGAATCCGACCGTGCCAGCAGACTGCCATGAGATCACATTGCCCTGAGGATCGGTGATCGAAATGATCGTATTGTTAAAGGTAGATTTGATATGAGCTGCACCAACAGCAATGTTCTTGCGCTCGGAGCGCTTGATGCGGGTGCGGACGTTTTTCTTAGCTGCCACTTACAACACCTCTACTTATTCTTCTTGCCGCCGATTTGCTTACGCGGACCCTTGCGGGTACGTGCATTCGTGTGGGTGCGCTGACCGCGAACGGGCAGGCCACGACGGTGACGCAGGCCACGGTAGCAACCGATTTCCATAAGGCGGTTGATGTTCTGGCGAACTTCACGATGGAGATCGCCTTCAGTGGTGATGTTTGCGGTGATATAGTCACGGAGTTTGGCCAGATCGTCCTCAGTGAGATCGCGCACGCGGATATCGGGGTCTACGCCCGTTTCAGCGAGGATCTTCTTAGAGGTGGTAGGGCCAATGCCATAGATGTAGGTCAAGCCGACTTCAATGCGCTTATCGCGAGGAAGGTCGACACCAACAAGACGTGCCATGAATGAAATTCCCTTCTCTTTTAACCTTGACGCTGCTTATGACGCGGGTTCTCGCAGATAACGAGCACCTTGCCATGGCGTCGAATGATTTTGCACTTGTCGCACATTTTCTTGACCGAAGGACGTACCTTCATAATTCAATTCCTTTCGGTTATGCGTTCACTTTATCAACACGTCCAGCCGCAGACGGTAGTTTGTAGAAAGCAGTTTTTCTTATTACTTATAGCGATAGGTGATACGACCGCGGTCGAGGTCATAGACGGAAAGTTCGACCTGAACCTTGTCGCCGGGAAGGATCTTGATGTAGTGCATGCGCATCTTCCCCGAGATATGAGCAAGAATCTTGTGGCCGTTTTCAAGCTCTACGCGAAACATTGCGTTCGGCAGTGCTTCGAGAACGGTACCTTCTAATTCAATAGCATCTTCTTTAGCCAAAATCGCTCCTTTAGCGAAATCACCACTATCGCGCTTGCCCTGTTTTACTGCGCACGAAGCCACAGCACCGCTGTGCAAGCCTTTCAATTCTAGGCTAATTTAGTATGAATCCATAATTTCTACACAATTTCTTCTTTGAGTGGTTGACGGCGCTCTTTCGTGAAGCCTTGCGTAGGTCAGCACTCTCAGAAAAAGAAAGTCTCGCGCGTGCGAGACTGGAAGGTTTGAATGGTGCGCCGTGAGGGAGTCGAACCCGCGACCTTGGGATTAAAAGTCCCCTGCTCTACCAACTGAGCTAACGGCGCATATGCAAAAAAGTATTCTATCTTTGTACCCAAAGCTGGTCAAGTGCTTCCCGCCGTGCGGTGCCGGTGGTGACGAACGACCGGGTAGTTGGGACTGCGGACGAAAAGTTGGACCGCTGATCGGTCCAGGAATGGAGTCCGCATG